>ULTR01083482.1_pt1 | contig 65851 bp, 45 predicted proteins | sample 1957781 | NCBI WGS metagenome assembly ULTR01 (sample SAMEA4835739, study PRJEB28245) | human gut metagenome | biome: gut microbiome; material: fecal sample | place: Denmark | collected 2008 | reverse complement strand
ACTTTTTTATTTATTCCCCAGACACACTCTTTGGAACAGTATCGGTTGTGCCGGAGGCATCTTTTATCCCGTGCGGTCAATGTTTCATCAGTATGTCCCTGTGGCTTTCGATGCATTTCACCAGTTTGGAAAACCTGCGGTTGCGTTTTTTTATGATGTATGGTCGGAATACGAACCAGTTCAGGGAGATCCATGACAATAAGACCGAATATGCGATTATTCCCCGGGGAGATGAGTGGTGGAATGTATATTCATAAGTATAGAGCGAGAAGCCCAACGACAGGACCAAAAAATACAGGTTCAGCACGATATGTTGCTGTCGATGTTCCTGCTTCTTGATTTTCAGAAGATTGCTCATATAATCGACGTTGGAGCAGTCTGTTTTTAATCCATAGTAAAGACGAAGCAGTCTGCCGTAGGATAGGACCGGCAGCATGAAGCCCATGGATAGTAGAATAATTCCAGCCTTGGTAACAGACAGCAAGGGAGGCCAATGTATCCAGACAGTCACTCCTGAAGCCGAGGCCAGCATCATGAGCATAATAACCGCACAGGACTCTCCCATTCTGCGCAATCTGAAATATTTTATCTTTTTTCGGACCGCAGACAAATCGATGACAGGAACCTGCTGCCCTTTCCATAAGGATTTTATGTCGATATCATTCTTCATTCCCGCGTAATTTTTTTGCCAATATGGATTTGATCCGGTGTATCCTTACACGTACGTTTACTTGCGACATACCCGTGATCTGAGCTATTTCCGATTGTTTCAAATCTTCCAGATAAAGCGAGATGATCAGGCGGTCCGTCTCTGAAAGCCCGGATATGGCCTTATACAAGGCTTGCACATGCAATGAGCGGTCATCCGCTGCTTCAACCGACACGTTGGGGGGAACTTCCGTTTGAGAGATTCTTCTCTGACGTTCGCCTTGACGCAAACAGATGTTGGTGGCAATGCGAAAGATCCAGCTTCCCACGGATGATTCACCCTTGAAGGAGGGGAGATATTGCCATACGCGGGCAAAAACGTCCTGTGCCAAGTCCTGGGCAAGGGGATAATCATTGAAATAGCCCATACACAATCGGAATACCTTGTCCCAATAGGCCTTGTATATATCCTCGAAATTCACAATCAGTCATTTAGAAAGTCCATAATCTGCCGGATATACCATTCCCGGTCATCAAACATAATAAAATGCAGGCCTTTGTTCGCATATTTCAATTCAAGGTTCGGCCGATTGCCGAACTGCCGCTCAATGATCGGGGCGATTTTCTTGAACGGATGTTCCAGTAAGACCAATGTCGGAACCGAAATATTCTCGACGGCAGATCTTAAATCCACATTGGAATAGTCATAATACATTCTCGCGCAGGTCATTCTGTCGGAAGACAGACTCCATTTGACCAGATCGTCATAACGGAGTGAATCCGTCGTAAGGGCTGTTGCACTGATGTATGCTTGCCTGCGGAACTGCTCATCGCTCATGCCGAGCATTCCGGCTCCGGCCTTTGTCCGTTCATCGTCCGATATTTCTCTTGATTGAAAATCCGGATTATAGACAGCCGCCAGACAGGGGAGTGCATCAACAACCACAATGCTCTTTATCCGGTTTGTCTGGGTCGATGCGATGTTCAACGCCAAACCACCACCCATACTGTGCCCGATCAGTATGGGTTTTTCTATATTTTCATGGCGGATGAAATCGACAATCTGCCTGGTCCAATTGGCAAATGAGGGCTTTGCCTCTGGCGCAGTCCCTGCAAAACCGGGCATGGTTAAGACATAACAGATGTAATCATGGCGCAGGGTATCGACGGTTTGATCCCATACATCTCCGGAACACGCAAATCCAGGTATCAGAATAACTGCCTGCTTTCCGTGACCCGTGCGTTGGATAGAAAAAGATTGTGCAACACATGTATCCGTTATTCCCAACAGTATCGCATACAGCAGCCCGGCTTTGCAAATTAACTTGTTCATGGCTTCGATCTTTTTTTCATTTAGATACGAAACCATGAATAATGTTACCCGGTCGGGCTGACTTTTTTCAGCCGTATTGCGTCCTGGAAACGGATTGGGCTATTGGACGAAAAAAGTGTGAATCTCGCAAATGCTTGATTCACACTTTTTTCCTTGCGGAGAGAGAGGGATTCGAACCCCCGGTACAGTTGCCCGTACACCGCATTTCGAGTGCGGCCCGATCGACCACTCCGGCATCTCTCCTTGTGTTGCGGGGTTGCTTTTCGGCTTTCCCCCCCCCTCCCCGAAACTTTCGTTTTGGGACTGCAAATATAGACATATTTTTCGGAAACTACTATTTTTTGCAGGAAATTTTCGGTTTTTTTGATTTTTTTCTTCGGACGGCTCCGTTTTCCGCTCTTTGCCTGATTTAATTCCTATCTTTGTATCCGGGGTTTTGGCCGCTTGCCGGTGCGGCGCAGTATTTCCCCTCCGCACCCGTTTATATGGGTGAGAGCCGATACTAAAACCGGTACGGTTTTCGTTCTGTTCATGAACAGAGCTAACGCAAACAACGAGTGAGCCATGAAAGAGTTGAGATTATGGATTGCCGCCGTCGTCGTGGCTGCGGGTCTCGCAAGCTGCTCGTCGGCATATTACGCCGCGTCGGGGTATGCCGGCGACGACCTGTATGTTCAGCACGACCGCGCGCAGATCGCACGCAAACAGCAGGCCGAGGCCGAAGCCAAGAAGGCTGAAGCCGAGGCGCGCAGAGCCGAGTGGGAGGCCCGGATCGCCGAGGCCCAGGCCGCTGCGGCAGAAAATGACTACTACGAATACCGGAGTGCCGATTCGAATCCTTACCAGAGCATCCTGGCCGATGACTACGAGAGCGCCTATGCGCGCCGCCTGCGGGGCTTCGAGTCGCCGACCTACCGGATGCCTTCGAGCTACATCAATGCCCGCTACAGTTCGGCCTTCACCTATGCCTCGGCCTACGATCCGGCTTTCTACAACGTCATCGTCATGGGTGACGAGGTGTGGGTCGAGCCCAAGTACATCACTTCGATGTTCGGATCGTGGGGGACTTCGGTCGTGCTGCTCGATCCGTGGTATTACGGCTGGAGCTGGCCGTGGGGGCCGTCGTTCTCGATCGGCAGCTGGGGCTGGAGCTTCGGCTGGAACGCCTGGTACCGGCCCTGGTACGCAGGATGGTACAGCCCGTGGTACGATCCCTGGTGGGGGCCCGGCTGGGGCTGGGGGCCCGGTTGGCATCACCATCCCTACTGGGGCCCGGCCTGGGGGCCCGGCTGGGGGCATGGGCACCATTGGGCGCCGCGTCCGAACTATCGCTTCGGACATACCGGCACCGCAGGCGGATCGCGCTACCTGCCGGCCTTCTCGTCGGGCGGCAGCCGCTATCGTCCGGCACTCTCCGGAACGCGCGGCGGTGCGACCGGCAGCGGCTCCTCGCGGGTCTACTATAACAGCGGCGGGCGTACGAACAACAGTAGCCGGATCTACCGCAACAACAACAATTCGCGCAACGACTCGTGGAACAGCAACCGCGGTTCGTCGGGCAGCCGCTATACGCCCGGCCGGACCGAGAACTCCGGATCCCGCGGCAACAGCTTCAACAGCGGCAGCAGCTTCGGCGGTTCGCGCGGCGGATTTACGGGCGGCAGCTCGGGCGGCTCGCGCGGCGGATTCACCGGAGGGGGCTCGGGCGGTTCGCGCGGCGGCAACTCCTACAGAGGACGTTAAACTTTAAAGAAGAATCGGAACATGAAACGAATCATAATCTGTTTGCTGGGAGCCGTCTCCGGCCTGGTGGCCGTGCCGGCCGCCGCACAGCAGTCGTCGATGCAGTTTGGCGGGTTGATGTTCAGTCACGACCTGATGCTGGCCGAGGATTTCGCCTCGCTGTCGCGTCCCGCGAATTTCGGGACGGCTCGTGCCATGGCGCTCGGCGGGGCCTTCACTTCGCTCGGCGCCGACATGTCGGCCATGTCGATCAACCCGGCCGGTCTGGGCATGTACCGCCGCAGCGAGATCTCGCTGACGCCGATGCTCTCGGTGGCGCAGGGCGAGACCGCGAATACCCTGCCGTGGCAGGGTAACAACCGAACCCGCTTCTCGTTCGCCAACGTCGGTGCGGCGCTCAACATCTTCGAGAGCTCCTCGGGTTCGCTGGTGAGCATGACGCTTGGCGTCGGACTCAACCGGGTCGCCGACTTCAATACGCGCTACTCCTACTCCTCGGAGTCGGTCTACGACGCCGCATCGGGACAGACCGTGCCCACGCTGGCCGATGTCTTCAGCCAGCAGCTGACCTACCACGGGATCTTCCCGAACCAGGACGGGGCACTCGGCTATGACTACGTACCCTACTTCTGGCCGGCGATCCTGGGCTACAACGGCTTCATGACGAGCCAGGCCGGTGACCAGATGGTGCCCGACATGATCGGCCACAACGCATCGGCCATCCATTCGGTCGATGTGGTCAATTCGGGATCGATCAACGAGTTCCAGATCGCCCTGGGCGCCAACATCAACAACATCCTCTACGTCGGCGCCACGCTCGGCATCCAGAGCGTCCACAAGAAGACGGGGATCACCTACCAGGAGCAGTATCTCTACGACGGTGCCCCCGTGGACCGCGACGGGACGCCGCTCGCCTCGAAACTCGACTATGCCTCGCTCTACCAGCAGACGGTGCTCGACGGCAGCGGACTGAATTTCAAGATCGGCGCCATCGTGCGCCCCGTGGCGGGGCTGCGTCTGGGCGTAGCCTACCATACGCCGACCTTCTATTCGCTCGACCGCACCTATGCGGCCGACATCGAGTCGTCGATCTCCAACGCCGCGAACACGAGCCGCGAGATCAACACCGACCGCACGCCGGTGCTCTCCGACGACGGACCCAACAGCTGGGAGTTCGTCTCGCCGTCGCGCCTGCTGTTCGGCGCCTCCTATACGTTCGGCACCTTTGCCATTGTCTCCGTGGACTACGAACGCGACTGGTACAACGGCATCCGGGTGAAGAACGTGCCTGACGGACAGCCCGGGTTCATCATCCAGCCCGAAGAGTACAAACTCGAGTTCAAGAACAACTTCTGTGCGACCAACGCCGTACGTGCGGGCCTCGAACTCAAGCCGCTGCCCGTGCTGGCCCTCCGTGTCGGCGGGGGGTACACCTCCTCGATGCTCAAGGACAAGAGCCTCTACTTCAACCGCCCGGTGGCTACCGAAAGCCACTACCTGACGGCCGGTATCGGCTTCACGCTTTCGCGCACGACGGTGCTCGACCTGGCCTACCAGTACGCCGTGGACAGCTACTCGAAGTACCAGCTCTTCTTCAGCATGGATGCCGATGCCGGGCAGCCCGTGACCTGGAGCGGTTTTTACGATACTTCAATCACGCGTCACTACATCGCCCTGACGCTCGGCTTCCGCTTCTGATCCGCCGGGCTGCTGCGGGCGGCGCGGGATACGATTCTGCGCCTCCGGACGGTGGCCCGTCGCCCGCAACGGGGAAATATACCGCATAAAGGTCTGCTCCATGATAGGCAGACCTTTATTTTTTTGTATATTTGCGCTCCGGAACAAACGTAAAACCAAGATAAGTTATGGCTAAGGAACTCAAAGACCTCACCAAATCCGACGAGAACTACTCGCAGTGGTACAACGATCTGGTGGTCAAGGCCGGACTGGCGGAAAATTCGGCCGTCCGCGGGTGCATGGTCATCAAACCCTACGGCTATGCCATCTGGGAGAAGATGCACGATGCGCTGGATCGGATGTTCAAGGAGACGGGACATCAGAACGCCTATTTCCCGCTCTTCATTCCCAAGTCGTTCTTCTCGAAGGAGGCTCACCACGTCGAGGGCTTCGCTAAGGAGTGCGCCGTGGTGACGCACTATCGCCTGAAGAACGATCCCGAGGGCAAGGGGGTCGTTGTCGATCCCGATGCGAAACTCGAGGAGGAGCTCATCGTGCGCCCGACCTCCGAGACGATCATCTGGAACACCTACAAGAACTGGATCCAGTCCTACCGCGACCTGCCGATCCTCTGCAACCAGTGGGCCAACGTCGTGCGCTGGGAGATGCGCACGCGCCTGTTCCTGCGTACCGCGGAGTTCCTCTGGCAGGAGGGGCATACGGCTCACGCCACGCGCGAGGAGGCCGTCGAGGAGGCCACGAAGATGATCCACGTCTACGAAAAGTTCGCCACGGAATGGATGTCGCTGCCGGTGATCGTGGGGCACAAGTCGCCCAACGAGCGTTTTGCCGGCGCGGAGGATACGCTGACGATCGAGGCGCTGATGCAGGACGGCAAGGCGCTGCAGAGCGGTACGTCGCACTTCCTCGGGCAGAACTTCGCCAAGGCCTTCGACGTGCAGTATGTCAATAAGGAGGGCAAACTCGAGTATGTCTGGGCTACGTCATGGGGCGTTTCTACCCGCCTGATGGGTGCCCTGATCATGGCCCACTCGGACAACAACGGTCTGGTGCTGCCTCCGAAACTGGCGCCGATCCAGGTGGTGATGATCCCCATCTACAAGGGAGAGGAGCAGCTCGCCGAGATCCGCACCCGCTTCGAGGCGATTGCCGCCGAACTGAAGACCAGGGGCATCTCGGTGAAGATCGACGACCGCGACAACGTCCGCTCGGGCTTCAAGTTCGCCGAGTACGAGCTCAAGGGCGTTCCGGTGCGTCTGGCCATGGGACCGCGTGACCTGGAGAACGGCACGATCGAGCTGGTGCGCCGCGACACGCTCGAGAAGGAGACCGTCCCGCAGGAGGGTCTTGCGGACCGGATCGAGGGCCTGATGACCGAGATTCAGGAAAACATCTACCGCAAGGCGCTTGCCTACCGCGACTCGATGATTACGCGGGTTGATACGTGGGAGGAGTTCAAGGAGGTGCTCGAGACGAAGGGCGGCTTCATTTCGGCACACTGGGACGGCACGGTCGAGACCGAGGTGGCGATCAAGGATGCCACGAAGGCCACGATCCGCTGCATTCCGATCGACGCACCCGACGAGGAGGGCGTCTGCATCTACTCCGGCAAGCCGTCGCACCGCCGCGTGCTCTTCGCCCGCAGCTATTGATCGGCCCGGCTCCGACACAGGGTCGGGACGGACGGAGCGGCTTTCGGACGCCGCATCCGTCCGTCCCGGCTTTTTTTTGTCCCCGGCCGATCCGCTGCAGGCGGCAAAATGGGGGACAGGTAAAAAAATCGATGCGACGAACGCTTTTTTTCGTACCTTTATCGCCGTTATTCTCCGAATGCCATGGACAACGAAGCTGAAATCCGGAAACGGAAAATCTATCGCGTGACCTTCATCGGCTTTGTCGTGAACCTCGCGCTCTCGTGTTTCAAACTGGCTGCGGGCGTCCTCGGCCGCAGTGCCGCCATGACGGCCGATGCCGTACACTCATTCTCGGATATGGCCACCGACGTCGTGGTGATCGCCTTTGCCCGGATTTCGGCCAAACCCAAGGACGACGGGCACGACTACGGACACGGGAAATACGAGACGCTCGCCACGATCATCATCAGCCTGGCGCTGGTTGCCGTGGGTGTCGGCATCCTCCTGTCGAGCATGCGCTCCATCCGCACGGTCATCGAAGGCGGGGTGCTGCCCCGTCCGGGCGGTGTGGCGCTCATCGCCGCCGTGCTTTCGATCGTGGCCAAGGAGATTCTCTACCGCTATACGGTCCGTGTCGGACGTGCAATCGACAGCCCCAGCGTTGTGGCCAACGCCTGGCACCACCGCAGCGATGCGCTCTCGTCGCTCGGGACGCTGGTCGGCATCGGCTGTGCCTTCTTTCTCGGCGAGAAGTGGCGTATCGCCGACCCGATTGCGGCGCTCGTCGTCGCCGTCTTCATCTTCAAGATCGCCCTCGACCTGATCCGTTCGGGGCTCGGCGAGCTGCTCGAACAGTCGCTTCCCGCCGAAACCGAGGAGGAGATCCTGCGCATCGTCTCCGCCGATCCGGCCGTCAAGGAGCCCCACAACCTCCGCACGCGCCGCATCGGGGCCTCGATCGCCATCGAGGTGCACATTCGGGTCGATGGGGAGATGACCGTCAGGGAGTCGCACGACCATACGGTCGATATCGAACGCCGGCTCCGCGATCGCTTCGGCCGGGGAACGATGATCGCCATCCACGTCGAGCCTGAGAAATAACCCGTCCGGACCCTCCTCGCGGCGCGATTTTTGTATGACGCACGGATGCCGGTCGCTGAACCGGGGGGAGTAGAAAAATTTGGATTTTTCGGAAAAAGTGTTTATCTTGCGAACGTAAAATCTCCGGAAGCGGTGTGATCTGCTCCGGATGAGTTCAATACACGAGCGACACGATTAAATTTAAAAAACAGGGATTGCCTATCGGAACAGAATTCTACTCTTAGTAACTATTAGGGGGAAAAGAGTATGAACGTGCAAGTATTAAGTGACCAAGTATTGCTTAATCACTACCTTTCGGGGGACCGGAGCGCCATATCCACTTTGATCGAACGTCACAGTCGCCGCGTACGCGATTACATCGGCATGATGGTCAAGGACCGCGATGTCGCCGATGATATCTTTCAGGAGACCTTCATCAAGGCCGTTCGGGTGATCGACGAAGGCCGTTATACGGATAACGGCAAGTTTCTGTCGTGGATCCTGCGCATCGCCCACAACCAGGTGATCGACCACTTCCGTGCCATGCGGCAGGACAAGTCGGTCTCCGAATCGGATGCCGGATACGACATGCTCGGCACGCTGCGTTTCGCCGAGCGTACGGTCGAGGACTCGATGGTCAGCGACCAGATCGAGCGCGACGTCCGCGCTCTGGTCGATCATCTTCCGGCCGAGCAGCGCGAAGTTGTGATGTTGCGTTACTTCTCGGGGCTGAGTTTCAAGGACATTGCCGAACAGACCGATGTGAGCATCAATACGGCGCTCGGGCGCATGCGTTATGCGCTGATCAACCTGCGCCGGATGATCAAGGAAAAAAATCTGATTTTAAGTTGATCTTCGCACAATATTCCTCCCTGCCATGCGTTTTATAGTTGCAGCAGTTAAAACGAAGTGCCTATGGAGGACATGGACAAGAACGATGTTTCAAACAACGGCATCTCCGAGGACGAAGACTTGATCATGCGGGAGGTAATACAGGGTGATGCGGATTTGTGTTATTTGCATCATTACCTCTCGGAGGTTTTCCGAAAAGGGGATAATTTTTAAGGGTTAATTTTTGATGGGAGAAGGGGGCCGCGAGGTCCCCTTCATTGTTTGGCGCCGGCTTCGGACGGCAGGGTGTACGCGAAGCGGCGGCCGGATTACCGGCCGCCGCTTCGCATGTTTTCAACCTTGGGGCAGGGCGCGGGGGTCAGTGCTCCCGTCCCCCGTCGTTCGGGTGGGAGCAGCGCAGCTGGAAGGCCAGCGAGCAGGCTCCCGTGCCGGCGAAGAGCAGCGAGATCGAGACCCATACCAGCACGGCCGTCCGGCCGAACACAAGCGGTTGGAGCAGGATCCATACCGCACAGAGCAGCAGGAGGATGCCGGTGAAGACAGTCCATCCGGCCCCCGGGATCTCCAGCGCGTTCATGTCGCCGCCCAGCCCGATGGTCGCGAAGGCGCGCATCAGCAGCCAGAAACCCAGTACGATCGGGAGAGTGATCTCCGAGAGCGAGACGTTGAAGATCAGGATGAGTCCCAGGATGATCTCGATCAGCCCGCCGACGGCCATCCAGCCGCGGCCGGTGACGAAGTGGCGGTTCATGGCCGAGAGTGCGGCCTCGAGTATGCCCGAGAGGAACATCAGCCATCCGAACAGGGTGGCCAGTGCCAGATAGCCCCGGTTCGGGTAGGCGAAGATCAGGATGCCGGCGGCCAGCAGGGCGCCCCCGACGACGGCGAGCAGCCACCAGTAGCGGACGGCCCGCTTAGAATTTTCAAGCAATACGTTGATTCGGTCCATAGCAAACGGATTTTGCCTTCGTCAGCGCAATTCGTGTGCCAACCCGGCATGCCGCTCCGGCCGGGGCCTGGCGACAAAATGACCCGGGAGCGCTCCAATGAGGGCGAATATCCGTTATCTTTGCGCCGTTATCGAGGATCGGATATTATGGCGACTACGACAAAGGAACTCACGGCGGGGCGTCCGCTGACGTTGATTCTGAACTTCACCCTGCCGCTGCTGCTGGGCAACCTGCTGCAGCAGACCTACTCGCTGGTCGATGCCGTGATCGTGGGCCGCTTCCTGGGAATCAATGCCCTGGCCTCGGTCGGAGCCAGCACTTCGGTCGTCTTCCTGATCCTGGGCTTCTGCAACGGTTGCTGCGGCGGATTCGGCATCCCCGTAGCCCAGAAGTTCGGCGCCCGAGACTATGTGACCATGCGGCGTCTGGTCTTCGTCAGCCTGAAACTCTCTGCGGTGATGTCGGTGGCCATTGCTCTGGTTACGAGCCTGCTGTGCGGCGATATCCTGCGGATCATGCGGACTCCCGACAACATCTTCCCCGGGGCCTATGCCTACCTGCTGATTACCTTCATTGGCGTTCCGTGCACCTTCTTCTACAACCTGCTGGCCTGCATCATCCGGGCTTTGGGTGACAGCCGGACGCCCTTCTGGTTCCTGCTCTTCTCGACGGTGCTCAACATCATACTCGACCTCTTCTGCATCCTGGTGCTGAAGTGGGGCGTGGCCGGAGCCGGCATCGCTACGGTCGTCTCGCAGGGACTTTCGGCGTGGCTCTGCTACCGCTACATGATGAGCCGCTTCGAGATTCTCCGGGCGCAGCCCGGCGAGCGGCGCTTCAACGGGCGTCTGGCGCGACAACTGCTCGGCATCGGGGTGCCGATGGGCCTGCAGTTCTCCATTACGGCGATCGGCAGCATCATGCTGCAGAGCGCCAACAATGCTCTGGGTACGGCCTGCGTGGCGGCCTTTACGGCAGCCATGCGCATCAAGATGTTCTTCATGTGTCCGCTTGAGAGCCTCGGCATCGCCATGGCCACCTACAGCGGCCAGAACTACGGTGCGGGTCGTCCCGAGCGCGTCTGGCAGGGCGTGCGGGCCAGCTCGCTGTTGATGATGGTCTACTGGGTCTTCACCTTCGCGGTGCTGATGACCGCTTCGCGGACTATCGCCCGGCTCTTCGTCGATGCCTCCGAGACCGAGATCCTGAACGACACGGCGCTCTTCCTTCATGTATCGGTCTCGTTCTTCCCCGTGCTGGGGCTGCTCTGCATCCTGCGTTATACGATCCAAGGGGTGGGTTATACCAATCTGGCCATGCTTTCGGGCGTCTCGGAGATGATTGCCCGAATTCTGGTCAGCCTCCTCGCCGTACCGGCCTTCGGCTATATCGCCGTCTGCTTTGGCGATTCGACGGCGTGGATCTTCGCCGACCTCTTCCTCATTCCGGCTTTTGCCTTCGTCTACCGGCGGTTGCTGCGGATGAAGCGGCCCGATGCTGCGGGACCTGCCGGCCTGTGACCGACGGTTTTCCCCGTCTCCTGTCCCGAATGCTCCCGAATGAAAATCGCCCCTGCCGCATCCTGGCGGCAGGGGCGATTCGTTTCAGACGGAAGACATTTCTTGCGTCTTATTCGAAGTCTTCGCGGAAGAGTCCGTAGTGACGGATCAGGCGGGAGATCTCGGGATCGAGGTTGCCGCGGAACTTGAGGTTCTCGCGCAGCTCGACCGCACGCAGGAAGTACTTGACGGCCTGCTCCTCGTCACCCAGACGGGCCGCCAGAATCGCAAGCATGTACTGCAGGTCGGCCGTCGATCCGGCCTCGGGCTCGGCGCGCAGGATCCGGTAGGCCGCGGCATCGTAGCCGAGCGACATGTAGGCCAGCGCGGTGTTGCGGTCCTCGTAGGGGCGCAGGATCTCCAGAGCCTCCTCGTAGCGGCGCTTGCGGAGCAGATCCACGGCGTGCATGTAGTTCGAATCGACCTCGGTGGTGTATACCGTGTCCTGCTTCATGCCCCGGCGGTGGAGGTTGAAGCGGAAGTCCACGGCACGCATCTGCGGGTAGATCACGCTGCGCATGCGGGCATACTCTTTGGGATACTTCATCCGGATGCGCCATTCACGGGTGTCGGGGTTGCCCTCCCAGCGGATCATCTCCAGGATCTCCTCCCTGTGCGTGAGCAGCGTGTCGGCCTCCACCAGACGGTAGAGTTCGTCCCAGTCTTCGGCCAGCCACGTCGTGCGGAGCAGGTTCGGCAGGTCGGGCAGCCGGTCGTCACTGTCGGCCAGCACCTGACGGCCCTCGTCGTCGAGCGTGTAGCTGCCCGCAACGCGGAGCGAGTCATAGAGTGTGCGGAACTCCGATACGAGCACCTGCCGCAGGGCCTCGGCGCGGTCGCGGGCCAGACGGTCGTTGAGTGCCCAGGTGCCTTCGGGCGATGCCGTTGCGCGGAGCGTGATGCTGTCGATGATGTAGACCGGGTCGGTCATCAGCCCGTGGGTCAGCGAGCGCACGGCCGCAATCTGTCGCCGGTTCTCCGTCAGCGTATCGACCAGCCGGGCCTTGCCGACGGGGAAGGTGAAGAAGAAGCGGGCGTTGGCCTCGGCATCTCGCAGCACGATCCGCTGCATGTAGCGGGTCCGCTCGTCGAGGAACGAGGTCATCGAGGCTACGTCGTAGGTCAGCGTATCCGACCGGGTGAGTCGGTAGGTGCGTCCGCTGCGGTCCTCGACCTCGCCGGTCAGGTAGAGACGCAGCTTGGCGGTGTTCTCGTCGGCCTGCACCGGCTGCGAGTAATAATAGTCGATCTTTCCGTCGGGTCGGACGACCACCGTGTCGAGCCGGGCGTTGGGCAGGTAGGGGTGGCGGACCATCCGCCCGAAAGCCTCGGGCTTGCCCTCTTCCAGCCGCCGGTTGCGGGCAATCGCCCCCTGACGCAGCACGCTTTGCCGTACGGCGGCCGTATCGAGGTCATTCAATTCGGCCAGACGGTCGTTCGCCGCCTCCTTGCGCGAGCGGTAGTTGGCGAGCATCGTGCTGTCGCTCGTCTGCTCCAGCAGCCCCTCGATGGCGGGACGCCGGCGTCCCGTGTAGGCGAGGCGGTCGGCCGCCAGGTCGCGCAGCTTCCGTTCGCCGGCCGTGTATACTTCGGCGTAGACCTTCGCGGGCTGTTTGCTCAGCGAGCGGATGTAGGCCTCCCGCTCGCGGTCGCCCGCTGCGGCGTAGTCGCCCTCGATGCGGGTGAAGATCTCGCCTCCGGGCAACACGTCGATCCCTTCGTAGCGGTAGCGCGGGGCGAAGTAGTCGTTCAGGTGGTCGAACTTGTCGTTCGGGTCGGACGTGTAGGTCGTGTTGGCCTGTACGATCCGGTCGGTGGCGTAGACATACCGGCGCAGCCGTTTGTAGCGGCGTCGGCTCTCCCCCTCGGTGGCCCATCCCACCTTCGGGTCGAACATCGCCTCGTCGGGTGTGAGGCTTCCAAGCCGCTCCGCCGCATCGGCATATTCCGCCCGTTCGGCCGCCACGCCGTTCATGTAGCGGCGATAGGCCCCCTTGTCGGCGAAGCGGTCGAAGTAGTCGGCGCTGTCCACGATCCGGGCAAGGTAGTCGTCATAGCGGCCGTATTCGCGCTGCTGCATGGCGCGGTAGCGCTCGCCGCTGTATACCAGCGGGTCGAAGGAGAGTGTGTCGTCTCCCTTGAGCAACTGCGGTCCGATGACCAGCTGCCAGCTCCGGTCCTGCAGCTCCTGCGGGACGGTGACGATGAACTCGACGTTGATCTTGCCGTTGCGCTCGACGAGGTTGCGGCGATTCGCTGCCGAGATGACCACTTCATCGATGTTCACCGACATGATCTTTTCGCCCGAGGCCGAATCGAGGGCCACGGGGGTCAGGAAGAGTTCGGTCCCGTCCTGCTTGCGGAAGGTGATGATCCGCGGCGGACGGACCGTGTCCGCCGCGCGGTAGGCCCTCTCCCGTTTGGTCCGGGCAGGGAGATGCACCTCTGCCTCGGGGTCGCTCTTGCTCAGCTTGCGGATGTTGCCGCAGCCGGAGAGCAGGGCTCCGGTCAGAAGGACCGCAGCCGCATATTCCATCCATTCACGTTTTCTCATCTGGGTCGGGTAGGGTTTATTCGTGCTGCGTATCCACTGCGCCGTTCACATCGACCGTGAAGACGCGCCGTTTGCCGCCGGGCGAGGTCTGCACCTGCCGCAGGACGAGCGTTGCGTCGGCCATCCAGCTTTCGTAGGGAACCTTCATCTCGTAGCGGAACGTGCGGTCGGTCTTCCCGTCGGCATTGATGGTCAGGTAGGGCTGCCGCTCGGCCCAGTAGGCGCCCGAGAGACGGCGGCGGCGCTCCATCATGTGCTGCTGGTAGCGGCCGTTGATGAGGATATGCGGGAAGAGCTTCACCGAGCGGCGGTCGGGGGTGCTCAGTTCGGGAAGGATCGCCCAGCTCTGCGAGCGGGTCACGGCGTTGCGTGATACGGAGACCTCGAGCACCAGGTGCAGTTCGCCGTTGCGTTCGGCCAGCACCTTGCGTGTTACGGCCACGTCGCCGACGATCTGTGCGCGCAGCGATGCTGCGGTCAGAAGAAACAGGATCAGAATGCAGTATCTTTTCATCGCGTGGTTCGGTTTTATTTCTTGGAGTTGAACAGGTAGACGAACGAGACGCCGAGTTCCGTGGGAATCGGCAGGATCCGTTTGCGGTTCGTGTAGGAGGCGGCCTTCGGCCCGTTTACGGGTTCGGCATGGTAGCTCAGACGGGCCAGTCCGGCACCGGCCGAGAGCTCGATGTTCCAGTGGGGGCTGACGTAGAACTGGTAGCCGATGCTGATGCCTGCCCCGACGAACGACCCTTTATAATAATGTGTGGGCAGCCCGGTGAGGATGCGGTTGCCGATAAACGGAAGCTTGAATCCGCCGACCTCGAACTCGCCGCCGATGGCATGCACGCCGAAGTAGAGCCGCGTGTATTTTTCGGTGACCCAGTAGCGGTATTCGGGTCGGAGGAACCAGTGCTGGATCTTGTTGTCCGTGCCCAGAGTCCACGGGTTGTAGTTGGCCGTCATGCCGATGGTCGAGTGCTTGCCGACGGCGATGTCGATCCCTATGTTCGGTGTCGTTGCAGCCCAATAAAGCAGGTTGGTTTTCACGGCAACCTGCTGTGCCGATGCCCCCAGCCAGCAGAATCCTGTCAGCAGCATCGTTGCAAAAAGTTTCTTCATCATATCTGTTTTGTGGAATAGTTCCCGTTGGTCAAAGCCCCGGATTCGGGAAGGGAATAACGTACGACTCTCGCTCACCATCCTGTTCCTCAGCTTGTACGGGCGCAAAAATGGAGATAAAACGAGGGAAAATGGGTATCATGTGCGATACGGATATCCGAAACGGTCCGTATCATGTGCGAAAGGGGGCTGCAGCGGTGCGCAAAATGGCTCCTCTGAGAGACGGAATCTGTTTCGAGAGGAACCTCGGTCTGGAGTTTTTTTTGAATTTCTCACTACCTTTTGAACTGTGTTTTTTGGAAAATTCAAAAAAAATAGCGATAATCGTAAATTAAATCGGGACGAATGGTGTGTTGGGGAAAATTTTCAATATCTAATACCGAGAAAAGATGAAAGGTGCAGACAAGATGTTGTTGTGCACCGGACTGATCTCCACGGGATTCGTGGCGAATGCCGGTGCGGCGGAAAAAAATGCAAAGCCGAATATCATTTTCATCCTGTGCGACGACATGGGATACGGCGATCTGGGATGTTACGGGCAGAAATACATCCAGACGCCCAACCTCGACCGCATGGCCCGCGAGGGGATGCTCTTCACGCAGGCCTATGCCGGAAGTCCGGTGAGTGCCCCCTCGCGGGCGTCGCTGATGACCGGGCAGCACTCGGGCCACGGGCATGTCCGCGGCAACCGCGAGTATTGGAGCGGCGAGGTGATGTACGGGCAGAACAGGGAGTATGCCGTCACGGGACAGGAGCCCTATGACCCCGACCACATCATCCTTCCGGAGATTATGAAGGGCAACGGCTACACGACCGGCATGTTCGGCAAGTGGGCCGGCGGTTACGAGGGTTCGGTCTCCACACCCGACAAGCGCGGCATCGACGAGTACTACGGCTACATCTGCCAGTTCCAGGCCCACCTCTATTATCCCAACTTCATGAACCGCTACAGCCGTTCGGCCGGCGATACGGAGGTTATCCGGATTGTTCTGGAGGAGAACATCAAATACCCGATGTACGGCGACGACTACCGCAAGCGCCCGCAGTACTCGGCCGACCTGATCCATCAGGAGGCCCTGGCGTGGCTCGACCGGCAGGACGGCAAGCAGCCCTTCTACGGTTTCTTCACCTATACGTTGCCGCACGCCGAGCTGGCGCAGCCCGACGACGAGATCCTGAAGCACTACGAGAAGCAGTTCTTCGTGGACAAGACGTGGGGCGGCAGCGAAGGGTCGCGCTACAATCCCGTGGAGCACACCCATGCGCAGTTCGCGGGCATGATCACGCGCCTGGACGGCTATGTGGGCGAGATTCTTGCCAAACTCAAGGAGAAGGGGCTCGACGAGAACACGATCGTGATCTTCAGCAGCGACAACGGCCCTCATGAGGAGGGCGGTGCCGATCCCGAGTTCTTCGGGCGTGACGGCAAGTTGCGCGGGCTCAAGCGCCAGTGCTACGAGGGCGGCATCCGCATTCCGTTCATCGTGCGGTGGCCCGGACACGTCGAGGCCGGTGCGGTGAACGACCACCAGTTGGCCTTCTACGACGTGATGCCGACCTTCTGCGAACTGATCGGCGACAAGCGCTTCCCAAAAAAGTACCTCAATTCGGAGGTCGAGGGCGACTGCTTCGACGGCATCTCCTTCGCTCCGACCCTGCTGGGTGACGACGAGCGGCAGCAGAAGCACGACTTCCTCTACTGGGAGTTCCACGAGACGGATCAGATCGGCGTCCGCATGGGAGACTGGAAACTGGTGGTCAAGCGGGGCGTACACCATCTCTACGACCTGGCCACCGACCTGCACGAGGACCACGACGTGGCGGCCGAGCATCCTGACGTGGTACGTGCGATGAAGGAGATCATCCGCCGGGAACACCGTCCGAACGACCTCTTCCCCGTGACACTGCCCGATTTCGACTGATCGCATGGCAGGAACCGGGATCTTGCCGGGGTTGAAACGAAAAGGCAGCCCTCCGACAATCGGAGGGCTGCCTTCTTCGTCAGGCGGACCGCTGTGCGGCTATTTGAGCCGTTTCAAGCCCCGGTCATCGGCCGTGGCTTCTCGGATCGAGAGGGCGAAACCTCCGCCGCAGGCCATCGTGACAGGAAGTTCCGAACGCGAGTCGATGCGGCCCGTGCGGATTTCGTAGGCTTCGGGGTTGGTCCGGTAGTCGGCGTCGGGGGCGTCGGCGTAGAGCGTAGCCACGTAGCTCTTCCCGGGATCGAGGAAGTCGAACCGAAGATCCACCGTGCGGCGGTTCTCGTCCGTTACGCCGCCGACGAACCAGTTGCCCGACCCCTTGGCCCTGCGGGCAATGACGATCACGTCGCCTGGCTCGGCTTCGAGGTAGCGGCTTTCGTCCCAGTCTACGGCTACCTCCTTGATGAAGCGGAAGGCATCCATGTACTTCTCGTAGTGTTCGGGAAGGTCGGCAGCCATCTGCAGCGGCGAGTAGAGCGTCACGTAGAGTGCCAGTTGGTTGGCCAGCGTCGCATTGACGTGCGAGTGGTTTTCGGGGTTGAGTTTCGAGACATCCATCGAGAAGATGCCGGGGGTATAGTCCATTGGACCGCCCTGCAGACGGGTGAAGGGCAGCAGCGTCACGTGTATGGGTTTCGTGCCGCCGAAGGCCTGGTATTCCGTGCCGCGGGCCGACTCGTTGCCGATCAGGTTGGGCCAGGTGCGGCACAGTCCCGTGGGACGCACCGCCTCGTGGGCATTGACCATGATGTGGTGTTTGGCAGCCAGCTTCACGGCGTGGAGGTAGTGGTTCACCATCCACTGCCCGTAGTGGTGTTCGCCGCGCGGCAGGATATCCCCCACGTAGCCGCTCTTCACGGCATTGTAACCGTAGCGGTTCATCAGCCCGTAGGCGGCCTCCAGATGACGTTCGTAGTTGCGTACCGACGACGAGGTTTCGTGGTGCATCATCAGCCGCACGCCCTTTTGGCGGGCATAGTCGTTCAGCGCCGCGATGTCGAAGTCGGGGTAGGGTGTGACGAAGTCGAAGACGTAGTCCTTCGTGTGGCCGAACCAGTCCTCCCAACCGACGTTCCACCCCTCGACGAGCACCTGGTCGAATCCGTGCTCGGCGGCAAAGTCGATGTAGCGTCTTACGTTGTCGTTGTTGGCCGCGTGGCGCCCGCTGGGCTTCGTGGCTGCGTAGTCCGTCACGCCGAGCTGCACGGAGGGAACGTCTCGCGTGTAGGCCCAGTCGCTCTTTCCGGTGATCATCTCCCACCAGACTCCCACATACTTCACGGGCCGGATCCACGAGGTATCCTCGATGGCGCAGGGGTCGTTGAGGTTGAGGATCAGGCGGGAGGCGAGGATCTCACGGGCATCGTCCGTCACCATGACCGTGCGCCACGGCGTGTGGCAGGGGGCCTGCATGTAGCCTTTCCAACCCTGTGCGTCGGGGGTCAGGTGTGCGGTGAAGACCATCGTCTCGTCGTCGAGGTCGAGGTGCATGCACGGGTAGTCGATCAGGGCGGCTTCGTGGATGTTGATGTAGAGGCCGTCGTCGCTCTTCATCTGCAGGGCGGTCTGCACGCCCGTGGGCGAGAAGGGGGTCTGCGACGAGTTGGGCGTGATGGCCTGCTCCATGTGCGAGCGGATCTCGGAGAGACGCGACTCGGTGTAGTCGTACTCCTGGGTGTCGTAGTCCCCGGGGATCCAGAATGCCGTGTGGTCGCCCGTCATGGCAAACTGCGTCCGCTCCTCGCGGATGGTGAAGTAGGTGAGCTGCTTCTGCTCGGGAAACTCGTAGCGGAATCCGAGTCCTTCGTCGTAGAGGCGGAAGCGGATGGTCATCTCGCGGCCCGATTCCGCCTGGCGGAGCGTTACGGCCATCTCGTTATAGTGGTTGCGGATCGACGACTCCTCGCCCCAGACAGGCTGCCACCGTTCGTCGAACGAGGAGCGTTCGACGCCGGTCTGCTCGAAGCGGTCGTAGAGCGATACGGGGGCGCCATAGCCGCCCTTTTTGATTTCGGTTCCGAACTCCAGCGCCGGTGCATCGCCGCGCAGCTCGAGCCCCATGGCGCTGGGCAGCACGGCGGCACGCCCCCTGAAGTCGAGGGCATAGGTCGGGGCGCCCGTTTCGGAGAGGCGGAAGGTGAGTTTCAGGTCGCCGTCGGGCGAGAGCAGGGTCTCCTGCGCCGAGGCTCCGGCCGCGGCAAACAGGGCGGCCAACAGCGGAAGTATTCTTTTCATCGGGATGGTTGCGGTTTATCGGTTCGACGGACGTTTGAATTCGACGACAAGTGCCTGACGGGCTCCGACGACGGTGTTATCGTCCACCGTGGCGGCCTCGCCCGTGAGGACGTTGCGCCCGTCGTGCAGCCCTTCGGCGATCTCGGCATAGTGCGACCAGGGCACCTGCTTTTTCCCGCGTGAGTTGTTGATGAAGACGAACACCGCGTCGGTATCGTCATAGCGGAAGTAGGCGTAGGTGTTGTCGCGCGAGAGGAAGTGCATCGTGCGGCCGTTGTGGATCACGGATTTGCCCCTGCGCCACTGGAAGAGCCGCTGCGTGTAGTCGAAGAGCTCCTTTTCGAGCCCCGTGCGCCCTTCGGCCGTGAAGAGATTCTTCGCATCGCCGGTCCAGCCGCCCGGGAAATCGACGCGCAGTCCGCCGTGTCCCTGCGAGAGGTCCTTCGAGGTGAACATCATCTCGTCGCCGGCGAAGATCTGCGGGATGCCGCGCATGGTGGCGAGCATCGTCATGACGAGTTTCAGCCGCTCGGGGTTCTTGCGCACCACGTCGCCGATGCGGTCCGTGTCGTGGTTGCCGGCGAAGATCATCATTTTCGAGAGGTCGTGGTAGACGAAGTCGTGCGAGAGACAGTCGTAGATGCGGGTCATGCCCTCGCCCCAGCGGAGCGAGTCGGTCGGCACCGCGCGGCAGATGGCCTCCTGCAGCGGAAAGTCCATGATCGAGGGGAGGTGCGAGTCGAATCCGTCCTTGTTCGCGTTGCCTGACTGCCAGTAGGCCAGCTGCGGAATCGACGATGTCCAGCACTCGCCCACGATGTTCAGCGCCGGGTACTCGCGGCGTACCGAGGCGCACCACTCGCTCATCGGACCCTTCTCGTTGTAGGGGTAGGTATCGACGCGGAATCCGTCCAGGTCGGCGTATTCGGTCCACCAGACGGCCCACTGCTGGAAGTAGCGCAGCACATAGGGATTGTCGAGGTTCATGTCGGGCATCGAGGGGACGAACCATCCGCTCTCCTGCAGGTTGAGGTCGTATTTCGAGGCATTGGGATCCATGTTCGTCGAGAAGCAGACGTTCGTGCCCGTGTACTCGGGGAACTGGTGGATCCAGTCCTCGAAGGGCAGGTCGCGCATCCACCAGTGGGCCGTGCCGCAGTGGTTGGTCACCACGTCCATGATTACCTTCAGCCCCTTTTCATGGGCCTCGGCAACCAGGTTGCGGTACTCCTCGTTCGATCCGAAGCGGGGGTCGATGCGGTAGTAGTCGGCGCAGGCGTAGCCGTGGTACGATCCTTCGGGCTCGTCGTCGAGCAGCAGGGGCGTGGGCCAGATGACCGTTGCCCCGAGGTCGGCAATGTAGTCCAGGTGGTCGCGGATACCCTGGATATCGCCGCCGTGGCGGCCGAAGAAGGCTTCGCGGTCGGCCTTCTCCTGCGTGTCGGGGGTCGAATCGTTTTCGGGATTGCCGTTGGCGAAGCGGTCGGGCATGAGGAGGTAGATCATGTCCGAGGTCGTGAAGCTCCGGCGCTGTGCCGAACCTTCGCGGCGTGCCGCGATTTCGTAGGGCATCTTGAACTCCCACCCCTCCTTCGAGAAGACGAGGTAGTAGGTGCCCGGTGCGGCCGCGGCATCGATGGCGACATCGACGAAGAGGTAGTTGGGGCTGTCGGCCTTGTGGGTCGCCGTGACCTTCACGCCCCGTCCCCCTTCGATGCGGACTCCGTAGTCGGAGATCCGTTCTCCGGCGACGAGCAGCTGCAGGGGCGTCTGCATCTGCGTCCACCACGAGAGGGGTTCGATCCGTGCGACCTCACCCGATGCGTCGGCTATCGAGGCGGGGTCGAATGCCGGTTGTGCTGCACAGGAGAGCATGCCGGCTGCTGCAAGTGTCATCAAAATTCGGTTCAAGGTATTGTTTGTTTGGTAAAGTTAATATGAAAGTCGGTTCGTGCATTCGTTCGGCGGCCGGTTTCCGGCCGGATCACTCCTTTTCGGGCGTAAGCACCAGCCATCCCCATGCGGGAAGTACGGCCCGGCTGCCTGCGCTGAGGATCTGTCCGGTGAAGAATTCGCGGAGCGGACCTTCGGTCGGCAGCCCGACCTCCTGCTCTGCAGCCGTGAGGTTGGCGATGACGGTCACCGCGTCGCTCCCGGTGCCGCGCGTGAAGCCGAATACGCCGTCGGGCAGGCTCCCTTCGGCCGGATAGCGTGCTTCGGCACCCCGTTCGCCGGAGGCCAGTGCCGGGTGTTCGTGGCGCAGGCGGGCCAGCGCCGCGTAGAGCTCCCCGAATTCGTTTTCGCACCATTGCGGCACGGGGTCTTTCTCGAAGAAGGCGAAGCGGTGGTCGTAGCCGATCTCCTGCCCGGTGTAGATGAGCGGCATGCCCTTGGGCAGGGTGAAGGTGAGCAGGGCCATGACGCGCGCGGCATCGCCCATGCGTTCGAACTCGCTCCCGGCCCACGAGTTCTCGTCGTGGTTCGAGGTGAACATCAGCCGGAACGCTTCGCGCGGGGTGTTTGCCGCATCCTTTTTCAGGTACTCCTTCAGCTCCGCGACACCCCGCTTGCCCCGGGCGATGTCGTTCATCAGGTGGTGCAGTTCCCAGGAGTAGGAGGCGTCGAAGGCCCCCTCGTGCAGTGCGGGATCCTCGCCCTCGGCCAGCAGGAAGATCTGCGGGTAGTCACGCCGCAGCGCAGGCAGCGTTGTGCGCCAGAAGTCTATGGGCACCTCGCAGGCCATGTCGCAGCGGAATCCGTCTATGCCGCGCTCGAGCCAGAAGCGCATGGCGCGCTCCATCTCCTGCCGCATGTCGGCATTGTCGTAGTTGAGTTTGGCGATGTCGGTCCAGTCGTACTGCACGATGGTGCGGCCCAGCGAGTCGCGGACGTACCAGTCGGCGGGCCGCTAGGTGATCCACCGTGCATCGGGCGAGGTGTGGTTGGCCACCCAGTCGAGGATGACGCGCAGCCCCAGCCTGTGGGCTTCGGCGACGAAGCGGTCGAACTCGTCCAGAGTTCCGAATTCGGGATTTACGGCACAGTAGTCCGAGATGGCGTAGTAGGAGCCGAGAGTTCCCTTGCGCTCCTTGACGCCGATCGGGTGGATCGGCATGAGCCAGATGATGTCTGCGCCCATTCTTTTGAGACGGGGCAACTCCCGGGCCGCCGCTGCGAAAGTCCCCTCGGGGGTGTATTGCCGCACGTTCATTTCGTAGACGACGGCGTTGTAGCTCCATTCGGGATGGGCGGCCGTTTCGGTCGGCGGTGTCGTCGTGCAGGCCGCACAGAGGGCTGCAAGCAGGATCGAAAGCAATCGTTTCATCGTTCGGAGCATATCAGAGAGTGAAGACGACCGAGGAGTAGCCGCCCAGTGTGAGCAGTGCCTCGCCGTCGTTTTTCTTCAGTGTCACCGTTCCCGAGACCCCCACGGCCTTGCCGAGTGCATCGGTGAGGGTCAGCGTCTGTGCCTTGTCCGAGAAGTTGTGGGCCACGAGCATCCGCTGTCCGTTCTTCTCGCGGTACCAGACGGCTACGGCCTCCTGTGCGGCATTCCCGTCGTTATAGACCGGGTGACGGGTCATCTCGCCTTCGGCCAGTGCCGGGTAGGTGTTTCTCAACCGGGCGAAGGTGCGGTAGAGGTTCAGCAGCGATCCTTCGTCCTCGTCCTGCGCCTCCACGGAGATCGCTGCGGTCAGCATCGACTTGTCGATCTTGCCCGAGAGTGCTCCCGAGGCGAGCTCTTTCGCGGCTTTGTCCCACAGGATCGGGGTGCGGACGTATTCGTCGCCGTTCTGCTTCGACCCCCAGTATCCGAGCTCCTCGCCCTGATAGATGTAGGGGGCGCCCTGCGCCGTGAGCAGCACGGCGGCAGCCACGCGCAGCCGTCCCTCCACGCGGCCCAGTGCCGTGGCCGTGCGGTCTTCGTCGTGGTTCGAGAGTTTCGTGGCCTCGATGTAGTCGGAGCGGTACTGTCTGTAGGCGGGCTGGTATGCAAGGATGTCCTTGACGAAGTAACGCCCGATGCCGTTTTGCAGGGCCCAGGAGAGCTTGTACCAGAACGAGAACTCGAACAGGGCCGGCAGTCCCTTGTAGTAGGGAGCGGCGTTGGCGCCGTCGTCGAGCATCTCTCCCACCATGTAGAAGTCGTCCTGTCCGCCGTTGGCGTGGTAGGAGTCGTTCATGCGGTCGTAGAACTTCTTGAGGAAGGTGGGGTTCTCGTCGTTGTAGGCATTGTGGTAGATGTGCTTCACGGCGTCGAGACGGAATCCGTCGATGCCCATGGCCACCCATTTGTCGGCTGCTTCGGTCACGGCCTTGAATGCGGCCGACTGCTCGGCCTCGGCTGCCTTGCCGTAGTTGAGGTCCGCAAAGGCGGCGGTCCAGAAGTGCGAGTGATAGAGTGTCGGCATTGCGAACTGGATGTTGGCCGCCGAACTGCTCGACGTGAGCGTGAAGGGTTTGCCCATCTCGAGGATCGTCCGGTTGTCCGGAGCTCCGAATTTGGTTCCTGCGGCCCACGAGGTGGCCGAGGTGCGGATCAGAAAGCCCCAGTCCGACGCGAAGTCGAGCGTCAGGTGGTAGTGCGTGTCGTCGGTGGTGTGGAAACGCGCCATCTGCGCATCGCCGTAATAGAGGTATTTGCCGCCGGCCGAGGTGTCGGTGTTCTCCTCGTCGGGGGCGTCGGTCGTCTCGGTGACCGTGACGGTCGGCGCTGCGGCGTTCGTCCAGTCGAGTTCGAAACGGAAGCGTCCCGCAGCCCCCGCATCGCTGTCTGTCGAGAACCATTGCCCCGCATCGTAGCCTGCGGCGCCTTCCGTGGCGATCTGGTCGATCTTCCCGGCCGCAATGTCCGACTGCGGGTCCTTCGAGAAGATGTAGTAGCTGCGGAAGGGGCTTTCCGTCGAGGAGACGGCCTCCCGGAACCAGGGATGGTCCTTGGCCGTGTGGTTGAGCACATAGTCCAGATAGATCTTCATGCCGCGGGCATGTGCGGCGTCGATCAGCGCCTTCAGGTCGGCTTCGGTGCCGAAGGTGGGATTGACCGCCTCGTAGTCGAGCACGTCGTAGCCGTGGTACGAGGCCGAGGGGTGGATAGGCGAGAGCCAGATGGCCGAGACACCCAGTGCGTCGAGGTAGTCGAGCCGTCCGGTGAGTCCCTTCAGGTCGCCTTTCGTGTCTCCGTCTCCGTCGGCGAAACTGTAGACGAGCGCCTGGTAGGAGATGTCGGCGCGCTTGACGTTATCCCAGGCATCGGGTTCGGCCACGACCTCTTCGCTGCCGGCCGGCGTGTCGCCCGCCTGTTTTACGGAGATCGCCACCGGTTCGCATCCCGGGGCCGAGACGGTCAGCGTTGTCGTGCGTTCGGCGCCGTCGTTGGCCGTTGCCAGGATGTGGAACGACGTGGAGGTCCGGCCCGATGTTCGTTCGGGGGTACACCATTCGGCCCCGTCGCTTGGGGTCAGCGTCCACGAACCGGCGTCGGTGCGCAGGTCGATCAGCTGGCTTCCGCCTTCGGTCCCGAACTCGATCTTGTCGGGTGTCACGGTGAGCAGCGCGCCTCCGTTGCCGGAGGTCTTGTCCTCGCTGCACGAGAATGCCGTTGCCAGGAGAAGCGGCAGCAGCAGGTAGAGCAGTTTTTTCATCATCGTTAATCGGTTCTTGTTTCTCTATTCGGGGCCTGCGGTCCGGTCGGGGGCCGCAGGCCAGAAACGGAGCGGAGGTGCTCCTCCGCTCCGTGGATGCGTCCTATTGTACGTCGGCCGGGGTCTTGCCCGGGCTCATGACGTAGATCGTGCTGTTGGCCAGATCGAAGTAGATGTCGTAGGTGCCGTCGAGCTGGACCTTCATGTTCTGCGATCCGCCGCTGGTGACCACCGCGACGGCCGTGTTGATGTCGATCGCACCGCCCGAGGCCGTACCGTAGTTCTTCGAGTCGTCCCACTCGTTGTTGAAGCGGATCTTGAATTCGTCGGCGGTCGTCAGCGCAACGCCCTTGCGGACGAGGTAACCCTCCTGTTCGCTCATCGACAGGTCTCCCAGATCACCCCAGCCGGAGATGGTGCCGATCAGGCCCCACGTCTCGGCGACGTATTCGGGTTTGACCCCTGCGGCCATGACGTAGGCGCGTCCGGCTTCGGGCAGCAACCAGTAGTCGTATGTGCCGGCTTCGGCGATGACGGCGTTCACCTTGTTGGCCGATACGGCGAAGGCCGAGCCGACCGTGCAGGTGTACATTCCGTCTCCGCCTGCCAGCGAGGCGTCGGCACCGAGCCACTGCGACTCGTCGCCGCTCTTGAAGAGGAACTGCGAGTTGGCGGCAACCTCCACTCCGGCGGCCTTGTAGGCGACGATGTTCGAGCTGGCGCTCTCCATCGGGGTCGGGCCCCAGTCGGGAGTGGCGACGGTCTGTCCGTGGATGTACCAGTCGGCCGTCTCGGGGTCGGGCTCCTCTTCGCCTCCGCTCTGCCCGTAATCGTCGGCGTTGAGCTCGTAGGTCATCGCCGCCGAGTTGTTCAGATTGACGTAGATGCGGTAGTTTCCGGCCGGAACCTGGATGTTGTCGCTGCCGTCGAGCATGCCTTCGGTCGAGGAGCCGAACGAGGTGTCCCAGGCTCCGTCGGCGCGGAACTTGATCGCACCGGACACCAGTTCGACATCGGCCCAGAAGCGCTGCGTCTTCGTGTCGAACTCCATCACGACGTCATTGTCCCAGCTGCCGACGCCGTCGCCCACGATTCCCAGCTGGTCGAACGACAGCTCCTTGGTGAGCGTCAGCGATTCGCGGTTGAAGGCGAAGCGGTAGAAGCGCTTCGAGTAGGCGGTGATGTTGCCCGAGTTGCCGGCCGAGATCAGCTTGATGGAGGCCGCTTCGGCTTCGGGGGCTTCTGCTTCGCCGTCGGTACCCCAGTTGCAAGAGTCGTCCCAGCCTCCTATGCCCGTCAGTTTGAAGCCGTTGGCTGCTTTCTCTCCGAAGTCGATCATGCCTTCGTAGTTGATCTCGTCGTCCGAGAAGCTGAACAGGAACTGCGAGTTCGAGTGGTTCCATCCGCAGTAGTCGCCGATCACCCAGACGGTCGGGTAGACCCGTTCGGCCTTGGTGACGGTCATGGTGACGGCAACGGGGGCCGAGTAGAACTTCTCGAAATCGGAGCCGATCGTGGCGCTGATGTAGAAGTTCACCTGGGTGGGGGTATCCGGTTCAACGCCTGCGTCATAGACGAGTTTGGTGTTGATGCTTTCGTAGGGTTGTTCGGTGGAGGTATCCGTAAGGTCCGCGAACAGAACTACGGGGTCGCCCTCGCCGCAGGAGGCCTCGAGCGAGTAGTTGATCTGTGTGGAGACGCCGAAATCGGCGGCATCCCACGTGAAAACCTGGGTCTCGCCCATGTTCTCGGAGGTGATGACGATCTCCTCGGGCAGGTTGTGGAGCACGGGAGCCACCACATCCTCCGGGGCGTAGGTGTGCATTTCGTCGAGATCCTGGCAGGCGGCGAAGAGTCCCGTGGTGGCCGCCAGCATCATCGCATATCTCTTGATTTTCATGGTTCTTGAAGGTTTTTAATTATTCTTCGGTGGAGGTGCCGGCTCCGTATCCGGGGTTCTGGTGCAACTCGGGGTTGGAGGCCAGCTCGGATGCCGGGATGGCGAAGATCTTCATGTGGTCGTCGAATCCCTGACCGCTGAAGGAGCCTCCCTTGTAGGTCCACAGGAACGACGAGGAGGTGAACTTGCCGTAGCGGATCAGGTCCGTGCGGCGGTGACCCTCCCACATCAGCTCGCGGGCGCGCTCCTCGATCAGCCACTCCTGCGTGATCGACGTCGGTGCGGTTACACCGGCACGTGCAGCAAGATCCTGGACCTTGGGCAGCGCCGTGTTGGCCTGTCCGAGGTTCATGCAGGCCTCGGCATAGATCAGGTAGATCTCGCCCAGACGGATCATCGGGAAGTCGATGTCGCTGTAGGCCTTCGAAGCGGCCGTCGCAAGGTATGAATCCTGGTCCATGTTGTGGGGTATATTGTTGAACTTCAGGCAGCTCCAGCCATTGAGGAAGACGTAGAGCGCTCCGTCCATCGACTCCGAACGGCCCTTGATGTAGAACATCCTGCCGCGCTTGTCGTTCACGTCGTAGGTACCGGCCGAGTAGTCGGCGTTGCGGACGTTGAAATACTTCTCGACATACTCATAGGGTACGCGGATACCGCCCCATCCGTTGTTCACGCCGTTGATCATCTGGGTCGAGGAGACGTCGGTGGCTGCAATGGCGGCCAGCGTCAGGTAGCTCGTGCCGCCGTAGGACTGCGTTTGCTCGGCGTCGTAGGAGATGCCGAAGAGAACCTCGTTCAGGGCTTCGGGATTCTCGCCGTTGTCACCGCGGAACAGGTCGGTATATTCCGGGCAGAGCGAGTAGCCCATCGTGAAGATATCCTCGCAGGCATCCTTGGCCTCCTGCCACATGGGTGTTCCGGTGTAGACCTCGGCGTTGAGGTACATGCGGGCCAGCAGACCCAGCACGGCTCCCTTGTCGGCACGCGGGTAGTTCGAGCGGGCGGCCGGCATCGGGCTGTTGTCGGCCGCCAGGGCTGTCAGCTCCGAGATACAGTAGTCGAAGACATCCTTGCGTGAAGCCTGCTTGGGGTTCACGCCGCCGCCGAAGGGTGAGTTCTCGGTGGTGAAGGGCACGTCGCCGAATACGTCGAGAGCCATCCAGTAGAAGTAGGCGCGCAGGAAGCGGGCTTCGGCGCGGAACCCCTGGATCTTGGCGGCCAGTTCGCTGCTCACACCGCGGTCGGAGAGGCGGTCCGAAGCGGTCTGGCGCAGGTATTCGTTGGTGTAGGCAATGCCCTGCAGCGTGCGGACGTAGACGGCATAGGTGGCGTCGTTGTCGGCATCGGACCACGTGTTGGTGTTCATGGCGCGCACCCAGGCGTCGTTCTCCCAGGCGCACTTGCAGGCGTCGGAGGTCACCTCCTGCACGGTCCAGAAGGCGCGGACCAGCTCCGAGGCGCCGGCATCGCTGACCTGCAGGTCGGTGGTTTCGTTCGAGACGAAGTTGAAGTAGAGTTTCGTCAGTCCGGCGATGTAGCCGCTCTCATCGGCGCCGTAGACCGTTTCCGAGGTCGAGTCGGAGGGGTTGAGCGGCAGGGTGTCGAGGTCTCCGATACAGGCGGTGAAGAGCATCGAGGCCCCTGCGGCGATCCAGGCTATGTGTTTCATGTTTCGTTTCATGGTTCTCTTTCGGTTTTAGAAATTGACGTTCAGACGCAGCGAGTAGGTGCGCGGGCGGGGCCAGATCGAGCCGTCGATGCCGTTCACGCCCGGAATTTCGGGATCCACACCGCTGTAGTCCGTGATGACGAAGACGTTCTGCACGCCGAAGGCCACGCGGATCGAGCCCTTCCAGCTGCCCACCTTGTCGAAGGTGTAGCCGAGGTTGATGTCGTCCATGCGGAAGAACGAGGCGTCCTCGAGGAAGTAGTCCGAATACCACTGTTCGCCGCTGTTGGCCTTCGTGAAGCCGGTCTTCTCGACGAGCTTGGCGAAGTTGGGCAGGTTGCCGGCGTTCAGGTCGAGGTTCGAGGTCGAGTTGGCCGATGCGAAGTCGTTGAAGACCCAGTTGCCTACCGAGCCGTGGCCGTTGAAGCCGAAATCCCAGTTGCGGTAGGAGAGTTTGACGCTCACACCGTAGAAGAAGTCGGGGTTGGGGCTCTTGTCGGTCATGTAGCGGTCGGCCTGCGTGATCTTGCCGTCCTTGTCACGGTCTACCAGGGCGTTCTGGATCGGGTTGCCGTTTTGGTCGTAAACCTGCTGGAAGCAGTAGAACGTATAGGGGGAGTAACCGACCATGTGGCGCTGGAGCAGGTTGCCCGTACCCTTCGAGATGCCGCCCGTCTGGATGCTGTAGTCGGGATCGTCCGTGTTGTTGAGTTTCGTGAATTCGGTGTGCTGGAACGTGCCGTTCAGTCCGATCATGAGGTTCCAGTCCTCGGTCTGTACGGGGATGACGTTGAGGTTGAACTCCACGCCGCGGTTCTCCATCGAGCCGATGTTCGTCAGCACGGTGTTGCCGAAGTTCGAACCCATCGGGGTGATGACGTTGTTGAGCAGGTCGTCGGTCTGGCGCAGGTACCAGTCCACGCTGCCGTTGATGCGCCCGTCCAGGAAACCGAAGTCGAGGCCGACGTTGTAGGTGGTCGTAGTCTCCCACTTGATGTCGGGGTCGTAGGCGGCCGGGGTGAGGTAGAACATGTAGCCGGCGCTGCCCATGTTGTACTGTTTGTAGACATCGGTGGACATCGAGTAGCGGGCCAGGTAGGGATAGTTCTGGAAGATCTCCTGCTGTCCGGTCTGTCCGGCGCCCAGACGCAGTTTGAGCGACGAGACGGCGCGCACGTCCTTGAGGAACTCCTCCTGGGCGATGTTCCAGGCGAAGGCGGCCGACGGGAAGAGGCCCCAGCGCGTATCCTTCGAGAAGCGCGACGAGGCGTCGTCACGCAGCGTGAAGGTGAACAGGTATTTCGAGGCGATCGAGTAGTTGATGCGGCCGTAGAACGACAGCAGGTAGCTCTCCTGGCGGTTGAACGGATAGCGCGAATCCTCGCCCTTCTGCTCGTGGGTCTCGTTGAAGTAGGTCACCGTGTGGTCCGAACTGTAGAAGTGCTGCCACGAGTAGCCGGCCATCACGTCGAGGTGGTGGATGCCCCACTCCTTGTTGAAATTGGCGTAGAACTCGAGCAGCTGGTTGCGGCGGAAGTTCGTCGTCCACGAGTACTGGCCCCAGCCGCGGGCTTCGGTGTCGGTGTAGGCCTGGAACGATCCGGGGTTCACCCCGTCGTAGGTCTTCGCCGAGGAGATGTCCATACCGAGGTTGAGGTTGAAGCGCAGGGCCTCGAAACCGTGTACCTTGTAGTCGATCTGCGCGTTGCCGATGAAACGTTTGGCGCGCGCCGTGTTGTCGCGGTCGTAGAGCTGCGAGAGAGGTCCGGCACCCAGCAGCGTGTTGGGGGTGAACTCATCGCCGCGGCCCGAACCGTAGTTCCAGAATCCGTTGGTGGTCGTGTAGTCAATCGAACCGTCCTCGTTGCGCCAGTAGGGGTCGATCGTGGGGTTGAAGAAGGCTGCCGAGCCGACCACCCCGCTCGAGGCGTAGCGCTGCGAGGTGACCACACCCTTCGCATTCATATTGACCGTCAGGTGCTTGTCGAAGAAGTTGGGCGAGAGGCTCAGATCGAGGGTCCCGCGTTCGTATTTCGAGGTTTCGAGCGTGCCCTGCTGGTTGGTGTAGCCCACCGAGGCGCGGTAGGGCATGCGGTCGTTGATGTTGCCCGTCAGGCTGACATTGTGGTCGTGCGAGATGGCCGTCCGGAAGATGAGTTCCTGCCAGTCGGTGTTCTTGTCGCCCATCATGGCGTGCACCTTGTCGCCGGTGGCGGTTCCCGCGGGGAAGACGCGGTCCACATAGCTGCGGAACTCTCCGGGGGTCATCACGGGCAGCTCGTCGGAGTTGGTCTGTACGCTCACGCTGCCGCTGTACGACACGCGCGGGGTGTTGCCCTTGCCCTTCTTGGTCGTGATCATGATTACGCCGTTCGAGGCGCGCGAACCGTAGATCGCTGCCGCCGAGGCATCCTTGAGTACGGTGAACGACTCGATGTCGTTGGGATTGATCGTCTCGAGCGGGTTGGCCATACCCGTGCCGCCATCCGAGGCGATGGGCACGCCGTCGATCACGATCAGCGGATCGTTCGAGGCATTGAGCGATGCGGCGCCGCGGATGCGGATCGTCGAACTCGAACCGGGACCTCCGTCACCGGGAATGATGTGTACGCCCGGCACCTTGCCCTTGAGCATGTCCTGGGCCGATACGACGGCTCCGCGGTTGAACTCCTCGGCCTTGACGGCTACGACCGATCCGGTCATGTCGTTCTTCTTGACCGTACCGTAGCCGATGACCACCACGTCGTCGATGCCCATGGCATCCTCTTCGAGCGTGAGTCGGGCGAGCAGCGACGACGAGGCTACCAGCTCGACGGTCTTGTAGCCGACGTAGCTGACCTCGATCACCGATTCGGGCGAGGCCACACGGATGGCATAGTCGCCGTCGATTCCGGTCGAGACGCCGTTGGTCGTACCCTTCTCGACCACGGTCGCTCCCAGAATCGGCATTCCTGTTTTGTCTACAACTACGCCTTGTACCTCATAGCCAGCGTTTTGCGCCAGCGTAAGGGGGGGGGTAATCAGGCCGGTCAGCAAGATTCCCACACACATAGTCAAAAATTTTTTCATAGGAATTTTGGTTGGTTGATAAATTGGTTTCTTTCGGGTTCGGTTTATCGGGCCGCCTCCTCACGGACGAAGCCCACGGAGAGGGCAGCAAGCAACATGAACAGGCCGGCCAGGGCCAGCATCCACACGGCATTGCTGGCAAAGCAGTATTTGACGATGGCGCCTCCGGTCAGTCCGATGACGATCTGCGGGATGGTGATCGTGAAGTTGAAGATACCCATGTAGACCCCCATGTGTCGGGGTTCGACGGCCCGCGAGAGGATGGCATAGGGCATGGCGAGGATTCCGGCCCAGGCGATGCCGATGCCGACCATCGGGATCATCAGTGCATACTGGTTGTGCAGCAGGCAGAGCCCGGCGAAACCTGCGGCGCCCAGCAGCAGGCAGGCGGCGTAGACGGGCCTGTTGCCCCAGCGTGCGGCGATGCGTCCCAGGAAGAGGGCGGCGATGCAGGCCGGAATGGGGTAGGTGCCGTTCAGCACGCCGACCCAGGTCTGTGTGGCTCCCGCCGAGAGGATCTCGCCCGTTGCATGGTCGGTGACAACCCCCGTGATGGCGGGCTTGAGGTAGGTCCACATGAGAAAAAGGGCGGCCCACGAGAAGAACTGCGTGACCCCCAGCCGGACCATGGCCTGCGGGATGTTGCGCATCAGGGTCATGAACCCCGGGCGCGGGCCTTCCGGCTCGGGCTTCAGGTCGTTGTAGCGGGCGAACTCCTCGGGCGGGTACTCCCTGGTTTTGAACGAGGTGACCAGAACGGTCAGCAGCAGGATGGCGCCTCCTATATAATAGGAATAGGCGATGTGTTCGGGAACGCTTCCCGGCTCGGCTTCGTCCGAGACGCCCAGTTGCGTCATGATCAGCGGCAGGATGGCACCGATGACTGCTCCGAGGTTGATCAGGAAGGTCTGTACCACATAACCCTGGGTTTTCTGCCGGTCGTCGAGCATGTCGGCTACCAGGGCCCGGAAGGGCTGCATCGTGACATTGAACGAGAGATCCATGAAGAGCAGGATGAAGGCTCCCATGGCCAAAGGGGCGAAAGCTAGCAGCCGCGGGCAGTTGGGCATGAGGGCCAACGCCAGCGCCGAGACGATCGACCCCCCCAGGATGTAGGGAATGCGGCGGCCCAGACGGGTCCACGTTCCGTCGGAGAAGAGCCCGATGATCGGCTGGATGATCATGCCGGCCAGCGGTGCCGCGAGCCAGAAATAGCTCAGGTGGCTTACATCGGCACCCAGCGATTCGAAAATGCTCGACGTATTGGAGTTCTGGAGCGAATATCCGATCTGTACGCCGAGAAATCCGAAGCTGAGGTTCCAAATCTGCCAAAAGGAGAGTTTGGGCTTGTTCATTCGGTTGCAGGTTGTGTTTTAGGTCATACAAATTTTAATAAAAAATCCCGATTTTGAACCCTCCGGGCGACGAACGGGGGAATGGAGGCGACGAATGGCAGGATTTTTCCGATGAGCGGTTGGGCGGCGGATTTGGTCGTTTCGCCGAAAATCACTACCTTTATTCTGACCTAAACAAATACCCCGAACCGAAGAACTGATCACCATGCGGTCGTCCAAAGTCTCCGTAATCATCCACCTGTTTGCGGCCCTTCATGCCGTCGTCGCCCTGTTGTGCCGGACCGCGGGGGTGAACGACGAACTGGTGCTTACGCTGCTGACCATTGCGTTGATCGTGCTGATCTGTCTGCGACGGGGACTGAACGTCGAGTTTACGGCCGCGAGCGTCATCGTGGTCAATGTGATCGGTTACCTGCTCGGTACGGGGGGCGCCGCGTTGATCGAGCGGGTCGTCCGCTCGCCGCTCGCCGTGCATGCCGTATCGACCTTCCTCACGACCGAGATTCTCGGCTGGGGCATAGTCTGGTTCACCAAATTCTTCCGGCGCGGCGACGATGCTGCGCGGCCGGCGACGTGGACGCCCCGCATCGGGCTGGTGCTGCTGGCCGTGGGGGTGATCTTCGCCCTCCGACTGGCCTATGTAGAACTCTTTGCCACACCCTCGTTCTCGGTCGAGCGCTTCTACCAGATGGCCGACCTGCTGGTGTCTAACTCCGTGGCGCTGATCTTTCTGCTGGGAGTCAATGTGATCTACGTGCGCCACATGCGGCGGCACTCGGATCAGAAGAATGTCGTCAAGGCGTTGTCTCTCACTTTGTTCGTCTTCGTGACGACGGTTTGTGCGACGTTGATTGCCGGGCTGCATCTGCCCTTCGGCTTCGATGCGGCATTCTCCTGGCGCGAGTTCCTCCAACTGTCGATCATCACGCTGCTCTTCGAGGCGACGCTCTATTCGGTTGTCTTCATGGTCGATTATGCGCTGGTTGCCCGCTCCGTGCTGCGGACCGAGCGGGGGCGGACCCATCAGGCGCAGTTCCTCTACATGAAACTCAAGCAGCAGGTCAATCCCCATTTCCTGTTCAACTCGCTCAATATACTCGACTGTCTGGTCTGCGAACAACGCACCGAACAGGCGAGCGCCTACATCCACAAGCTGGCGGGGATCTACCGTTACATGCTTCAGAACGAGGCCGAGCCGCTTGTACGGCTCAAGGAGGAGCTGGATTTCGTCGGGATGTATGTCGATTTGCTGCAGGTGCGTTTCGCCGACGGTTTTACCGTCCGGCAGGAGATCGACGAGCAGGCTCTGATGCGCAACGTCGTCCCCTGCTCGATCCAGCTGCTCATCGAGAACGCCATCAAGCACAATGCGGTGGATACCTCCTCTCCGCTCGAGATCCGCATTGCGGTTACGGCCGACTCGGTGACCGTGACGAACAACCTTCGCCCGAAGCTCTCCGCGCCGGCTTCATCCACGCACGTGGGACTGAACTACATCCGGCAGCAGTACCTCGATCTGGCCGACCGGCCGATCGGAATCTGCCACACGGAGACCGAATACCGTGTCACCTTACCTTTGTTATGATTCCGCTATTATGAGAGTATTGATTGTTGAGGACGAGATCATGGCCCGGCAGAGCCTGGCCCGCGCGCTCACGCAGCATTTCCCCGACCTGCATATCGTAGGGACGACCGGATCGGTACGCGAGACCGTCGGCTGGTTGCGGACTCCGGGGAATGTCGCCGACGTGATTTTCATGGATGTGGAGCTCTCGGACGGCGACTGTTTCGAGATCTTCCGGCAGATCGACGTGACGGCCCGGGTCATCATGACAACGGCCTACGACAGCTATGCCGTGCGGGCTTTCGAGGTGAACAGCATCGACTACCTGCTCAAGCCGATCGATCCCGCAGCACTCCGGCGGGCCGTGGAGCGCTGCCGGGCAGGAGGCGCGGCGACCGATACGGCGCGGCTGCTTGAGGCGGTCGCTCCGCCCCGCGGGCGCAAGCAGCGTTACGTGGTGCGTTTCAACGACCGGATCGTGCCGGTGAAGACTGCCGATATCGCCTATTTCTATTCCGAGGAGAAGAACACCTATCTGGTGACGGTGGACAACAACCGTTACGTGATGGACCTCTCGCTGGACATCCTTTCCGAGGAGCTGGACGAGCGGAACTTCTTCCGCATCTCGCGCAACTGCATCGTCTCGATGCAGGCGATCGCCAGCGTGGTCAAGTATCTCGGCAACCGGCTGAAGATCATCGCCCGGCCCCATCCCGATTTCGAGATGGTCGTAAGCCGGTCGCGCGTGGACGACTTCCTCCGCTGGCTCGAAGGCGAGGAGTGAGCGTATGTCCGTAAGGTCTCCGTACTGAAAGCGCCACGGTCCGGGTTCCCGGACCGTGGCGCTTTCGTTCGGTTTGTTCTGCCGGGCGGGCTCAGCGGCGCCGGCTCATGGCGATCATGTCGCGCATCGTGGTGTTGAAGTCCTCCTCAGCGAGCAGCCGCTCCAGGGTCAGGTGCATGCGGTAGCGCCAATAGTAGCGCGGGATGGCCGGGACGTTGATGCGCTCCCGGTCGGGCATCTGCAGGCGCAGCCCTCCGTCCATCGACAGCCAGTCCTGCAGGGGCAGGATCGTGAACATCGCCGGCGACGAGAGGTGCATGCCGATGATGCGGCGGCAAATCCACGGTTCGCAGAACCACGGCGTGTCGCCCTCGCCGTGCAGCACCTCGTGGTAGAAACGGTCCGTGACGCTGCGGTCCTCCTCCCACCAGGCCCGCAGCGGGTTCATGTCGTGGGTCGAGGTGGTGCAGACGCTCAGGTAGGGGTAGTGCGCCGGATCGGCGAACGTCTCGGAGAGTGATCTGGGCATGCGCTGGATCTCGAGCGAGAGGATCTTCAGCGCCCGCATCGTCTCGGGAACGCAGTCGGGGATCATGCCGAGGTCCTCGCCGCAGGCGAGCATGTCGGTGGCTCGGAGCAGCATCGGCAGCTTGCGTAGGGCCGATTCCTGCCAGAACCGGTCGTGGCGGCGGTAGAAGAAGTCGTCGTGCAGGCGGTTGAAGGCCTCCTGCTGTTGGGGGGAGAGCAACTGGAAAGAGAAGGTCGATTGGGCTGCGATGCGGGGGTGGTAGTGTCCCTTGCGGTAGGGGTCCTCGACGAAGAGTACGTCGTCGAGCAGAGCCAGGAATCCGTCGCGCAGGCGCTTCGACCGCTCGTCGTCGCCCGGGAAGAGTTGCAGCACCCTGCGCTGTGTGGCGCAGACCGGCAGCAGATGCCCGTTGCGGAGGTATTTGGTGCGAACCTCACCGGCCAGTTCGCCGAACAGGCGCTCGAGGATCCACCCGTCGGTCGGCGGAGTCGTGTAACGACCCTCCGCGAGGTCGAATCCCATGCCGCGCAACTCTTCGGCCGGGTAGGGCATGGCGGGGTTGAAGTGTCCCAACAGTCCGTGGACGGCATCGACGGGGATCTCCCAGATACGGAAGAAGCCGAGGATGTGGTCGATGCGGTAGGCATCGAAATACTCCGACATCTTGCGCAGGCGGGCCCGCCACCAGGCGTAGTCATCCCGCGACATGCGCTCCCAGTCGTAGGTCGGGAATCCCCAGTTCTGGCCGGCGGCCGAGAAGGCATCGGGCGGGGCTCCGGCCTGCGAATCCATGTGGAAGAGGCGCGGAAACTGCCAGGCGTCGGCGCTCGTGCGGCTGATGCCGATCGGCAGGTCGCCCTTGAGGATGACCCCGCGGGCGTGGGCGTAACGCACGGCCTCCGTGAGCTGGAGGTGCAGGTGGTACTGGATGTAGCAGTGGAAGGCAATATCGCTGCGCCGCTTCCGGCAGTAGACCTCCACTTTCGTGCGGTCGAAGTGTGCGTAGTCGCCCCAGCGTGAGAAGTCGGCGGTGCCGTATTCGTCGCGCAGCGAGCAGAATGCCGCATAGGGCAGCAGCCATTCGCGGTTGGCCTCGAGGAACTCCCGGTAGTCGCGGCGGGCTGCCGTGCGTGCCCCGTAGCGGGCGAAGGCTTCGCGCAGCAGCCGCATCTTGGCGCCGTTTACCCGTTCGTAGTCCACCTCGGGAAGTGCGTTGAGTTCGCTGCGCAGGCTGCGGTATGCGTCATCCTCCTCGACGCCGGCCTCGGTCAGCCGGATGAACTGCGGGTGCAGCGCGAAGGTCGAGTTGGCGTTGTAGGGGTAGGAGTCCTCCCAGGTGTGGGTCATCGTGGTGTCGTTGATCGGCAGGAGTTGGATCACGCGCTGCTGCGTGGCAACGGCCCAGTCTACGAGCAACTTCAGGTCGAGGAATTCGCCGACTCCGAAACTCTGCTCCGAGCGGAGCGAGAAGACGGGGATGGCTGTACCGGCGCTGCGCCAGTGGCGCTCCGGAATGCGGGGCTGCAGGGAGGCCTCGATCAGCCGTTCGCCGTCCGGGGCGACGCCGTTCCAGATGCGGTTGGCACCCTCTTCCCACAGAATGGGGGTGAGGGTTGTACGGTCGGCGATCAGGAACTTGTATTCGCTCCCCTTCGGGAGGGCCAGGCCGAGTTCCCATTCGGGAAAGCGGGTGTCGTCGAACGGGACGATCCGCTGCCAGTTGTCGAGGCGGTCGGAGGCGATGGCCAGCGTTTCGTCGGGCCACAGTGCCGGAACGGTCATCCGGAAGGTCGCCTGTGCGGCGGTTTTGTTTTCCTTGCGGCGCTTTGCGGCCGGCCATGCTGCCCGGCGAGCGAAGATGCCGCGGGTGTAGGCCACCGTGCGGAACGGTGCGTCGGAGCCGATATCCTGCCAGCGGTCGTGGATCCGCAGCGCCCTGCAGTCGGAGAACTCCGCGGGGCGGAGCGTGTGGGGATACCATTCGGTACGGACCTGCGCATTGTCGCGTTCGACCGCATAGCGGTATTCGAGCCGCTCCGCTCCGGAACGCAGCTCGACACTGGCGTGCCAGATACCGTCGTCGGTGTACCGCATGGCGATTTTCCGTTTCCCGAGCAGCAGGACGAGCTGTTCGCCCCAGCGGGTACGGTATTCGATGTCGAAATAGAGTTTCATAGGTTGGTCGGTCTCTGTCGATTGGATTTGGTTCTGTCTACACAAAAATAGAAAATTTACGGAGAAGCTGGAATCTACTTTTACTTTTTTTCTTCGGAAAGGGGATTGACCCCTGTTGCGGATAGGGGCAGGAGGCCATTGTCCCTATGGCAGAAGATCCGGAACAGCCGGGTCCCTGTCTTTCAAAGACCGGGTGCACGTCTCTTCTGCGGGCCTGTATTGGACAAAAAAGTTCATATTGTACTATTTTTGGACCTAAAAAATTTGGTTTTATGGGAATAATTTTTTTAACTTTGTAATATGACGGATCCTGTAGGGTCCATTCAGTTTCATATGGAAAGAGATTATGGTTTTTATGCTGCGAAGCCGATGACCGGATTCCTCCGTCGTCGGTCCCGTCGCGTGCCGGCCACGACTCTTCCCTATGTAAAGAGGGCATCAAAAAATTCCCCCCCCCCTTGCCGGATCGGTTGATGGCCGGTCGCGGGCGCATGAGCGGCGATTCAATTCTCTTTCGCCCTCCTTTATCTCTTCGGAATCCCATTCTGTGTCACATGCTTGCATCTCGATGCCGGGCATGCGTTCCTGCGGCTTTGCCCTCGGAGCCGTCGATTCTTCCTTTGAATCCGGAGACAGGATCCGTGTCAGCTCTGAGTTGCTGACGCTGGTTTTCTCTTCTTCCCTTTTATGCCGCGAAATGTGCATGAAAGGAGCCGCAATGATTCGGCGGAGAAGAGAAACATGGACGGAATAGATCCCGGCCGGGGCCTGTTTCATTTTGTTTTCGGGGATCCGCTACCTCTTGAAAAAGGGAGGTTCTTGAACTTTTTACCCTGTTCCCTTATTTTTTAACCCTTTAAATTCCTGCCTATGGTAAAGAATTTACTCTTATCGTTACTGGCGGTTTTTTGTTTGATGACGGCCTCGGCCCAAACGCAGACGGTCAAGGGTCTGGTCATCGATGAGACCGGAACACCGATCGTCGGTGCTACCGTAGTTGTCAAGGATCGCCCGACAATTGGTACTTCCACCAGTGTCAAAGGAGAGTTCGAGCTTTCGGGAGTGCCCCAGACGGGAAAACTCCAGATCTCTTATGTGGGTTACAAGACCCAGGATGTCGATGTCGCAGCCAATATTCGGGTGCAGCTTGAACCCGATGCGCAGAATGTCGAGGCGGTCGTGGTAACGGGTATGACGCAGATGGACAAGCGTCTGTTTACGGGAGCCGCCGACCAGCTGGTCGCCGACGACGTGAAACTGGCCGGTATGGCCGACATCAGCCGCGGTCTGGAGGGGCGTTCGGCCGGAGTGTCGGTGCAGAACGTCTCCGGTACGTTCGGTACCGCCCCCAAGATCCGTGTCCGCGGAGCCACGTCGATCTACGGCAGCTCCAAGCCGTTGTGGGTCGTGGACGGTGTCATCATGGAGGATATCGTCGATATCGATGCCGATGCCCTCTCGTCGGGTGACGCCACGACGCTGATCGCTTCGGCCATTGCCGGACTCAACGCGGAAGACATCGAAAGTTTCAACATCCTCAAGGACGGATCGGCAACCTCGATATACGGAGCACGAGCCATGGCCGGTGTGATCGTCATCACGACCAAGCGGGGCCGTGCCGGCGTGAGCTCCATCAATTATACGGGTGAATTCACCTACCGCATGATTCCCTCCTACCGGGATTTCAACATCATGAATTCGCAGGACCAGATGTCGGTCTACATGGACATGCAGAAGAAGGGCTGGCTCAACCTGGCCGAGACGATCACCGACTCGGAGAGCGGTGTGTTCGGGCGCATGTACCAGATGATCGCCGCCGGACAGCTGGGCAACGACGATGCCAGCCGCGCCGGCTACCTGCGGGCTGCCGAGTACCGGAATACCAACTGGTTCAAGGAGCTGTTCAACAACAACGTCATGCATACCCATTCGGTCAGCCTTACCTCGGGTACGGAGAAATCCTCGTATTATGCATCGCTGAGCGCCATGATGGATCCCGGATGGACGAAAACCAGCAAGGTGGAGCGCTATACGGCGAACATCAATGCGACGTTCAATATCTTCAAGAACCTGTCGCTGAACCTGATCTCGAACGGATCCTACCGCAAGCAGAAGGCTCCCGGAACCCTCTCCTCGGCGACCAACTACGTGACGGGCGAGGTCAAGCGCGAATTCGACATCAACCCCTACTCCTATGCGCTCAACACGTCGCGCACGCTCGATCCCAAGGAGTTCTATACGCGCAATTACGCCCCGTTCAACATCCTGCACGAACTCGACAACAACTACATCGACCTGTCGGTAGTCGAGACCAAGTTCCAGGGAGAGTTGAAATGGTCGCCCGTGGCGGGTCTGGATCTGGCCGTTCTGGGTGCCGTGAAGTATCAGGCCTCCGTTCAGGAGCACAACATCACGGAGGCGTCGAACCAGGCGATCGCCTATCGGACCATCGAGCCGACGACCGTCCGGGACAGCAACCCGTATCTGTATACGGATCCGGACAATCCTTATGCCGTACCGGTTTCGGTCCTGCCGCGCGGCGGTATCTTCGAACGGACCGACAACGAGATGATGTCGTACGATTTCCGCGTTTCGGCCACCTACAACAAGACCTTCGCCGGAAAGCACATCGTGAACCTCTACGGCGGTATGTCGGTGAACAAGATCGACCGCCACAACACGTGGTTCCGCGGCTGGGGTCTCCAGTACAGCAACGGCATGGAGCCCTACTACGATTATCTGGCCTTCAAGCAGGGTACCGAGAACCTCAGCAACTACTATACGATCGGCGATACGTTCTACCGCGAGGTGGCCTTCTTCTTCAACGGAACGTACTCCTACAAGGGCCGTTATACGATCAACGGCACCTACCGCTACGAGGGTACCAACAAGATGGGCCGAAGCCGCCGGGCTCGCTGGCTCCCGACGTGGAACATCTCCGGTGCGTGGAACGTTCATGAGGAGAGCTTTTTCGACAAGATCCGTCCGGCAATGTCCCACTTGTCGCTCAAGGCATCCTATTCGCTTACGGCCGACCGCGGTCCGTCGTATGTCACCAATTCACTGGCCGTTATCGAGTCGGTGACTCCGTGGCGCCCGACCAGCGGCGACGGCGAACCTGCCCTCGAGGTGACCAGTCTCGAGAATGCGCAGCTGACCTATGAGAAGAAGCACGAGCTGAACCTCGGTCTTGATGCCGGATTCGTGAACAACCGGATCAATCTGGCCTTCGACTGGTACAAACGAAACAATTTCGACCTGATCGGCATCGTGACGACGCAGGGTATCGGCGGTGAGGTCTCCAAGTACGGCAACGTGGCCGAGATGAAATCGAACGGTGTCGAAATCAGCCTCTCGACCAAGAACATCCAGACGAAGAACTTCAGCTGGACGACCAACTTCATCTATTCGCACATCCACAACGAGGTGACCAAGCTGGAGACCTCGACCCGGGCCATGACGCTGGTTTCGGGAACCGGATTCACAATGGAGGGCTATCCGGCCCGTTCGCTCTTCTCGTTCCAGTATGCCGGGTTGAGCGAGACCGGTCTGCCGCAGGTGGTCAATACCGAGGGCGAGGTGAGCTCCGATTCGTTCAACTTCCAGGACAGTGACGAGAAGAACCTTCGGACGAATCTGGTCTACTCGGGACCGGTCGATCCGACGGATCTCGGAAGCTTCGGCAATACGTTCCAGTACAAGGGATGGCGGCTGAATGTCTTCATGACCTATTCGTTCGGCAATGTGGTCCGGCTCAACCCCGTATTCGACGGGTACTATTCGGACCTGGACGCCATGCCCCGCGAGTTCAAGAACCGCTGGATGGTGGCCGGTGACGAGGCGATAACGAATGTCCCGGCAATCGCATCGAAGCGGCAGCTGCAGCAGAACTCCTCGCTCAAGTATGGCTACAGCGCCTACAACTATTCGACGGCCCGCATCGCCAAGGGCGATTTCATCCGCATGAAGGAGATCTCGCTGTCGTATGACTTCCCGAAGCGGCTCATCTCGAAATTGAGACTTTCGTCGCTGTCGCTCAAACTGCAGGCAACGAACCTGTTCCTGATCTATGCGGACAAGAAGCTCAACGGTCAGGACCCGGAGTTCTACAACACCGGCGGTGTCGCAGCTCCTGTTCCCCGCCAGTTCACATTGACGGTTCGAATCGGTTTGTAATTAAAATTGAAAGGATATGAAACGAAATATCATCTGTTTTCTGAGCAGTTTGGCCTTCGCCCTGGCTTTGGTGTCCTGCGGCGATTTCCTCGACAAGAATCCCGACCTGCGCACGACGTTGGATTCGGAAGAGAAGATTGCCAACATCCTGGTCTCGGCCTACGTGAGCGGATCCGGCAGCTATCAGATCGTGGCCGAACTGTCATCGGACAACGTCTGCGATCGGGGCATTACCAAGAACTATGACCAGTTCTACGAGGATGTCTACGAGTGGGCGGAGAATGTGACTACCGGTAACGACTCTCCGCGAAACATCTGGAGTGCCAACTATGGTTGCATCGCCAATGCCAATCAGGCCCTTTCGGCCATCGAGGAGATGGGCGGAGCCACGACGGCGGCTCTGAAGGCCAGCAAGGGCGAAGCCCTGCTGTGCCGGGCCTACTCGCACTTTGTGCTGGCCAACCTCTTCTGCATGCCCTACAATCCGGCTACGGCCGACAACTATCTGGGCATCCCCTATATGGATCATGCCGAAACCGACCTCAACCCCCGCTATGACCGGGGTACGCTCAAGGAGGTCTACGAAATGATCGGAAAGGACATCGAGGAGGGTATCCCCCTGATCGATGACACCTCCTATGCCGTGCCGAAGTATCACTTCAACTACAAGGCCGCATGCTGCTTTGCTTCGCGTTATTACCTCTTCATCCAGGACTGGGACAATGCGATCAAGTATGCGACGGAGGCGCTGACCTCGAATCCGACCTCGCTCCTGCGGGATTACGATGCCATTGCGGCGATTCCGAATGGCACAAGTCGCCATCAGGCATACGTACAGTCGTCGAGCTCGGCCAATTTCCTCGTTCAGGCGGCTACTTCGAGCGCCGGAACGGTGTTCGGATGGTACACGACGGCCGGTCGCTATGCACACGGTAAACTGCAGGGTACCTATGAAACCGTACAGCCCAAGTATGGCGGTCCCTGGGGTAACAGTGTCTATTTCAAGGCCGGTCATGCGGTGCTTGCATCGTCCGGGAAGTACATCCTGCCGCGTATCTGGTATACGTTCCAGTATACGGATCCGGTTGCAGGAACCGGTTATTCGAAGGCCGTGTCCGTTCTGTTCTGTATGGAAGAGGCGCTCCTGAACCGTGCCGAGGCCTATGTCATGAAGATGCAGGAGGATCCTTCGGCTCTGGACAGTGCACTGGCCGACATGAACATGTATGCCTCCAATCTCTTCTCGTCGGGATTCACGCCCATGACCGAGGAGTCGATCAAGAAGTGGGCGACGGAGACCTATCCGAACTATTCGGAACTCTACGTGGGCAAGACCTCGGAGACAAGTCCGCAGACGCTCAATCCGAAAAAGAAACTCTTCGCTCCTCCGTACAATGCGCTGGAGAAGGGCGGCACGCAGGAGAGCATGCTCCAGGCTCTGTTGTTCATGCGCCGTTACCAGTTCCTGCACGAGGGCATGCGCTGGTTCGATACGCGCCGCTTCGGCATAACGGTCTACCGGTATACGCTCGACGAGGACGATGAAACCGTGCTCCAGATTACCGATCAGATCAGTGACGAGGATGGAACGCCCGATCCCCGCCGCGCCCTGCAGCTCCCGTCCGACGTCATTGCGGCCGGTCTGACCCCCAACCCGAGAAATTAAAAACGAATGCATATGAAAAGATATCTGATCATCCTGTTGCTCCCCGTCGTATCGTTCTTCTTTTCCGCCTGTTCGGACGACGATGAGCTGAGTTCCACCAGCGTGGTCCGGGAGGCAACTACCGAAGAGAATGATTTCGACCGTTGGCTCACGCGCAACTATGTGGAGCCATACAACATCCTGTTCAAGTATCGGTTCGAGGATATCGAGTCGAGCATGGACTATTACCTCACGCCGGCCAGCTACGAACAGTCCGTCGCCATGGCCAAGCTGGTGCTCCACATGTGTCTGGAGGCTTACAACGAGATTACGGGCGATACGGAGTTCATCAAGGCCTATTTCCCGAAGATCCTCTATCTGGTCGGGTCGTATGCCTACAAGACCAACGGATCGCTGGTGCTCGGAACGGCCGAGGCGGGGGCCAAGATCACGCTGTACAACGTCGATGGGTTGGTGCCCACGGCCGTCAATGCGAAGACCTCCTATTTCAAGACGCTCCACCATGAGTTCGGACACATCCTCAATCAGACGAAGCCCTATTCGACCGATTTTGCAGAGATCTCCGGCCCGGACTATGTGCAGGACCAGTGCTTCGAGATCTATACGTCCGATGAGATGGCACTCAAGGACGGATTCATTTCGCCCTATGCCTCGAAAGCAGACAGCGAGGATTTCGTCGAGTTGATTTCGCTCTATGTCAATCGTTCGTCCGAGGAGTGGGAGGAGATGCTGACGACGGCCGGAAGCAGCGGCCGGGAGAAGATCGAGGCCAAATTCGAGATCGTCTACAACTACATGAAGAATAGCTGGTCGATCGATCTCAATGAGTTGCGCGATATCGTACTGCGTCGTGCCTCCGAGGCTCCCTACCTCGATTTCGAGTCGCTCGACTGACCCGGTTAATTGAATGGTTTCAGAACAAACGATCAACGCATATGAAAAGAACAACGATCATATCATTTCTGGCGCTTCCCCTGCTGTGCACCTCGTGCCTGTTCGACGAAGAGGACTTGTTCGACAAGACTGCTTCGGAACGTATCGAGGCGGCCAAGGTTGAGGCGAAAGCGGCTCTCGAGAGCGCCCCGAACGGGTGGCATGTCCGTTATTTCCCTTCGGCAACGCAGGAGTTCGGAGGCTACAACGTGTTCTTCAAATTCGCCGACGGACAGGTTACCGTTGCGTCCGAGACCGAAAGCGATCCTTCGACGGCCGAGACGAGCCTCTATTCGCTCGGCGAGGACCTGGGCGTGACGCTCAATTTCGATACGAAGAACTCGGTGATCAACTATTTCGTGCATCCGCGCAATCCCGACGGCCTGGGTTCCACCTACAAGGGAATGGAGGGAGACTACAAGTTCATGGTGATGGAGACCTCGCCGGAGCGGATCCGTCTGCGCGGTATCATCTCGGGAAACTCGTACATTCTGACTCCCATGGCTTCGGATGCCGACTGGGCCACCGAAGTGGAGACCTATCAGAACTGTGCCGAGGACATGGAGTTCAACTCCTATTCCTGTGTGGTAAACGGCAAGACCTATTCCACGGTGCGCACGAACCGCCGGCTGACGATCCGGATCGACGACCAGAATACGGTCTACGCCCCGTTTATCTACACCAAGACGGGAATCAGTTTCTACGAACCGATTACGATCGACGGTGTGACGGCGCAGGATTTCAACTTTGTGGATGAATACTATTTTGTCGAGGCAAACGGTGCCGATTTCAAGATCATGACTCCGGAGCCGATCCGCTCCGACATTACATTCGATGTGGCGGTTCCCGAGGAGGCGAAGACCTACAAGAGCGCGGCCGTCGAGGTCAAGCCGTCGAACGACACCGAATACTACTACATCGGGACCATGCTGCGCTCCGAGTACGAGACCTACCGGGAGAAGAAACTGCTCCAGGAGTTGGTCGGTGCGCTCAACAGCCAGATCGGATCGGGCGACGACGTGAACGAGTTCGCGAAGAAGATGCTTTATCAGGGCGATGGCTCCTACACGCTCAACTATCCGAGCTTCTACGACGAATATGTGGCGATTGTCTTCGGTTGCGCCGTATCCGAGGGCTCGATCCTCTCCACGACGTCGGTGACTGCGGTTCCCTTCTCGGTCGATGCGTCGTTGCTGCCTGAAAACACCAATGATCTGTACAAACGCTGGCTGGGCAAATGGGCCGTTACGAGTACGTCGTCCGAGACGAGCGGGACATCCTATACGTTCTACATCACGATCAAGCCCAATGCCATCAATTCGAGTTTCAAGATCAACGGATGGGGATATACGGTATATGCCAATCTGGTGGATATTGCCGCTACTTATTCCGGAGGCAACCTGCGGGTGACCGGAAATCAGGCGGATCTCTATACGACCTCTACCGGAACGATTTATCTGGCCAACCGATATGTCGATCGGGATACCGGCAGCGATTATGGAATTGTCAATTCGACCAATGCCTCCAACCTGGTGGCGACATACAGCGAAGATGAACCGGGCAAGGCGACCATGGTCGGACGTAACGGCTCGCTGACCAGCGGGGTGAACTTCACCATCACCTGCCTGGAGCTTTATGAACGCAGGACCGGCTCCACCTCATATTACTACCTGCCGATTGCGGAGGGTTACACCTCCCTGGACTACTTCGTCGGGCCCTATACCATGGTGCAGCTTGTGGATGCCGAGGGCAACGAACTCTCGCCGGCGGCTTCGGCAGCGACGAAGCAGCAGGTACCCTTCTTCCCGGCTTCGGCGATCGGGATCTCCGGATCGGAGCAGTGCAAGGCTGTCGAGTAGACGACTCTCTGGAAAACAAAGGGTGGATCCGCATGCAGGATCCACCCTTTGTTTTGTGGCTTTTCGACACGGTTCCCGGAAGACCTGGCCGATATGGCAAGAGGATCCATCTATCGTTGGGACGACGGTTTGCCGACGACTCGAATAACGGCCGTTCTGCGGAGAGTCGGGTACGCCGCGATGCGATGGCCGGGTTGTGACAAGCCTTGTGCGGATAAAGAGAATTCTAATATGTTATGTCATCTTGATCCAGGTTTTATGGTGCGCATTAGCCTGAAGAATGAATGTTTCTTATTGTCTATAATACGGAAGTAGTGTTTATTATTCATTCGTTGATTAAATAAGTACTTTTCCGGTCGAACATCCATTCGTATAGGTATTCTGCGCCTTCGATATTGATGATGAAAACAACCCGGTTCCCTCTTTTCCACTCGACATGGACGAATCCGGATATAGTTTCCCCAGGATAGATTGTGTTTTTCTTCAGGTAGCCCATTTCTTTGATGTTTTGTTCATCTTGCAATGCTTGGCTGAAATTAGCGATTCGCTGTTGTGATGCCATGTTGGCTTGGTATGCCGCTGTCGGGTTATATGTTGTTGTAGTATATGTCGAGTAACTTCCATTTGAACTGTATCCGTAGGTCGTTGAAGTTGAGTAGCCGGTTCCGGCCATGGCCATTCCTTCGCTGATTCCCATGAGAGCCGCAGACCAATTCTGTGCGCGTTTTACTTTTTTCATGTATGCATTGTACGACCAAACCGGCAGATTATTTGTTTGGTTGAGATCGTCTACCGAATAGGCTGTGATGTTGATCTCCGGAGCGAACTCGATCGGAGTTGTTGAATTGTTTGAGAGCCGGAGATCAATTCTGTGCCATTTGCCGTAGTCCCGGACAACCGAACTCGTTAAGGCAATGGTCAGTCCGTTTTTGTAATACACCTCCCAAGGCTTCCCGTCCCGGTAATCGGTGAACCGTTCAGCAATGGCTGGGGTTTCCCAGATGAGCGAGTTGTCTGCGCTTCGAAACTTGAGCATATTGCCTTGTTGGTCTGCTAACAAATACCAGTCATGGATCGGTAGTCCTGAATCGTATTCTACAATTCGACAACTACCGTCTTCTTGATAGGTTTTATGCAGGCCGGAAAGGTTTCCGGAAAGATAGAAGGCTTCGAGTCTCAGTTCCCCGGTTTCATCATATTGTTTATACTCTCCTTCGAGATGCCCGTTTGAATAGTACTTTTCTTCATGAAGTTGCCCGCTGGGGTAATATGATTTATTCGTTTTGTCGAATCTGCTCCTGCTGTCGTCCAACGTGTCGATTTGAAGGAAACAGCCTTCCCTTCGGATTCTTCCCGTCATATAGAAATCCCTGAATCTTTTGTCTGCAGTGGAGTCGGCAGGATAAAATGCGATTCGCAGATAATCGGCAAACGCAGGATTTTGTGCGGCTGTTCCCGATTCGTTGTAATAGATCGAGTCTATTTGTCCTTGCTGTTCTTGGGCTGAAAGGCCGCTGACAATTGATCCGAACAGTGCGCAAAGTAAAATGTGTTTCATGTGAAGTATTGGTTGGGGATATTTTTTTCGAAGAAGGGCTCGATTTATCTGTAATGGATATTGTTATGTAAATATAACGAATTAAATCGAGAAATTGAAGTTTGTCTCCTTTTTACAAAACAAGCGGGCGAATCCTTGGATTCGCCCGCTGCAGTCGCCTTGTGCGGATAAAGGTACTCCGACACAATAGAAACCTATCTGTATATCAGAATATTAAGCGAATTTTCAAGGTCCGGTTACCGCCTTGCCCACCGGTTTTCTGCGCTGCGTTGCATCGCGTCTGTATCTTCCTGTCAGACAATGCAAAAGTAGTGAAAATCCCGGAATTCTCCAAATGCGGAAAATTTTGCGGAAGCAGGCGGTTTTTTTGTATATTTGGTCCTATAGGTCGAAGGTGGTAGATAGCCGTTCGATTGGATTCTGCTATAGGTTAAGTTTATGAAAAAGGTTTGCATCTCAAAATATCGGTCGGAGTCTGCAACTTCGGATCGGCCAAAACAGCATGACTTGGAACAAGATTACCGGTTGGCAGTCTTGTCGGCTGCCATTCGGGCCGGAGAAGCAAGTGGCGAGGCAATCGGATTCGATCCCCAACGGCATTTACTGCGGCTGAAAGAGCAACGATCGAAGTAGTTATGTCGGTAGTTTATTAGAGATTTACAGAAATCTGGAATTCTGTAAATCTCTAAATCTAGGATTGAATATTTATCCAATTCTGGGGTGATATTGGAGGTTGTTTCTCCTGTTTTTTCACAAATTGAAACTATAAATTAAACCGCGTAAACAAAGATGATCTTTTATTCTATGCTGATGCGGCTTAATTTATAGCCTGTAATTGTTATGGCATGAGAAAGAAGTTCTCATACCTTTCTTGTACAAAGAGTTTGTCATGGAAGAGATGGCTCTCAAAGAATAAAACAGAGAGAGGTATCAAGCTGCCCTGATATTATTGACTACTCGTATTTTGTCTCGCTGGTGATAAAAAGCAGCATATCTATGCATGAATGAGCCTTGATTATAGGATATACCTTACCGGTTTTCTGGTCCATCATCAAGAGTGGCGCATCGTCTGAAAGCCCCAGATGTCTTGCGGTATTGACAGCGTCGCGGACTGTCATGTCTTCTCCGCTTGAGTCGTAATCGTATACAAGGGCGAGGGCTGGTTTGCCTTCATAGTCGACCTTTACAAAATCGGATATTGGAGGCCCCATCAAGTCCGGTCCATCATAGTCCATTTCGATGACAGCACAGAAATATATGTGTGGAGTACTAGGACAGAGAAAAGAATTTTGTCTATTGGCCTTCTTTAATGTTGCTATTGTATATGTTTCCATGTTGTTTATGTTAGGTATTCTCAACTAATTAAAATAATCTCATAAATTGTTCGGTATTTTATTGCATAAGCCATTGGTTAAATCGGCGAAATTCTTGCCGTGTCTGATTTCACATTCCCAGACGATGATTACCTTCCAACCAGATTCTTCAAGTTCGCGTTTTACGATTGCATCCCGTTCCTTGTTGCCTGATATCTTGTTAATCCAGAATTCCGTATTGCTCTTGGGGGTGTATGCATATTTGCAGCCGGGATGCCCGTGCCAGAAACATCCATGAACGAAAATGACCGTCTTGTATCGAGGAAGTACGATATCCGGTTTCCCTGGAAGAGTTTTGACATTGACGCGATAGCGAAATCCACGGGCGAAAAGGGCCTTGCGAAGCGTAACTTCCGGCTTCGTACCCTTGTTTCTGATTCGGGACATGACCTCGGATCTTTTTTCGCGGCTCCAGATGTCCATGGCGCTTGTCAATTGGGAAATCCTGCCTTCTTGAGCTTCTGCAGGTTGAAGTAGAAGGCATATTTCATCCTGTCGGTTAACGGTTTCGTTCCATCGGTGACATCCTTCATGGCCTTCCATTTCCAGTCCTCAAGGATTCGTCGGCGTTTGTCCCATTCTACCATGGACTGTATCAGCTCCAATGTAATCTCGTCCTGACCGTCTGTCCGTTGAGACGAGGTATCTGAAGCCTCTTCTGCTTTTGCTCGATCCTGCTCGGCCAGACTGTCGGCTTCCTCAAGAAGTTCCGGGTTGTGTTGCCAGACATTCTCGTAAATCAGATAACCTCTGGAGATATCGCTGTCATTTAGTTTGCGGTTGTTCTTGATCTTGTATGCAATATCGCTGGCCAGGGAGGTCAGGGTCGGTTGCAGCATTCCCGTATCACGGCCCCATGTCTCTATCTTCTTCCAGAGAGAGAATGGAATGGCCCGTATGATGCCTTCCTTGTGTCGATTGTCCGACTCTTCGTCTTCAACATCATTTTTATGGTTGCGCTTGGGTGGATTCTTTTCATCAATGAAGTCCTGACGAATTTCATCGAGATTGTAAGCCCATCTATTTGAGCGAACTTTTAACCAGCACTCTTCCTTTTTTGCCCATTCGATATAGTGGGAAACGGGGGATTCTCTGAGAATAAACCCGTTGATCTGCTTCATCAGATCGTATATAAAATCTGACAGGGCCGGTGAAACAGACTGATTTTTCCAGATTCGATATAAATCCAGTTTGCCGTTCGTAATGATGTTCAGAAGAGACAGCGTATATGGAACAACAACCTGTTTCAATTCTCCGATATGATCTCCTGTGAGTTTTGTACCGTATCGCTTGTCTGCCGTTTTGAACAGAATGGCTTTGGCTATCGCATCTTCAAACCATGCAACATCAATATGTTTGGCGTCCGGGAGAGTGTAGCTTATGAAGCGGGCATAGTTCTTTTCATTTCCTCGCACAACGATATGTGGTCCGATAGCCAGATTTTTGCCGTTGTATGTTTCCTGCCAGGCATTGACATATTTGGCAAGTTCCACTTTCGTGACGACCTGTTTCTTGGGATATTTCAGGTCAAAGGCCTTTTGACGCGATTTCGTGAATCCTTCCTTGGCCCGCAGGGTCTTGTATTGTCCGCGCGCACGTTCAAAGAACCAGGCTGTTTGCAGGTTGTTGGTCGGAGTCGCCGGGGCAAATACGTATCTCGAAATTCGCTCGATTTCTACAAGGGCCGGATTGTTGGCCGAGAAGTCGGCATCGTTGACCTTGTTCTGGGTATTGGCATAACGTGATATTCGTGAAACTATGTCCGCGTATTGATCCTTGACCTTAATGACGGACAGCTTCACCTGAACCAGAATGCTGGAGATATCCGCCTTGTCCTTTTTCTTCGTGTAAAAGATGGAGGCGGTCGTTTGTCCTCCGTTCACAATCTGAAGATTGCTGATATGTCTGATGAAGTGTCCCGTTTCATCCAGCTCGACGTGGTCGGCGGTTGCCGCAATGCCGTTGTTGTAGGCCAGGAACATGTGCGGTTCGTTCTTGATGGTTTCCCGTATGCCCTTGTTGATCTTTCCGGTGAACTGAAGAAACGACCGTACGTTCTGTTCCAGCAGTCTGGCTCCGTAGCAGTCATACAACTGGGCAAGACATTCTCCCGGGATTATGGCTACATAGGCTTCGTATTCGGGATTGTTCAGGTTGGCGGCAAGGCAGGGTATGTCGTACCGGAGACCGTTCAGGTCTTCGAAATCCAGTTCGATGGGAACACCGGCCTGTTCGGAGATCTTGTACAGGTATTCGATGTCTATGACCTTGTAGTAGATGTTGTATCCGCAGATGGTTTGACTGGCCGGCAGTTCGCCCTTGTATGTGCCGTTTGTCAGGATGAAGGCGTTTACACGAATCAGATTGTTGCGCAATTCGGCGTAGTTGGCCAGCGTATTGGCGAATTCGAAGATCTCGGAGGACTCGGCAATCTCGTTGACGTAGTCGTTGTATACGGCCCGGCGGAAAAAGTTCGTAATCATCCTTGAAGCCGTATCAATTTCGCTCTTGAGAATCGTACGGATCTCCGTGATGTTGGCATAAAGGGTGATGAACAGATCCACGGTCTCGTAGTTGTCCGAAATCGCATATCCGTTGATTTTGTGCTGTCCCTTTTTCTTCAGATCTCGTTCATCGTAGGCAACCGATACGTTTTCCGTTTCGGCTGCATCGGACAGCATGTCCAGACAGATTCGGGTAAATATCTGTTCCTGGGTGTTGCCGTCCTCGTCACCCGACTGCATGGCGACAACGTCCTGCATCAGGGACTGATAGAATTTGTCAATCTCCTTCATGGTCGATTGTCTGTTTGAAGAGTTCCGTGTCACTTACCTGGTATCCTTCGCAGGCGGACGTGTTGATGACATATGTAACATTGGAGACCCCGTTGCGCAGGTCCTGTTCCACGATACGGGGAAAGTCCCCCGATATGCGATAGGCCTGTCCCCCGCGGTCCTTGTAGCAGCGATCCTGGTAGAGCGGTGCATGTTCGTCGAAATATCCCGCATGGGTCAGACTGGTGTTGAATTGACGAAGGATGAAAGCGTCGTCCGACAGCATTTTTCGCAGATCCTCGATTTCCCTGTTCAGGGTCTGCCCGTTTTTTCGGGATACCTCCACGGAAAGGTGATACAGAAACAGCCTGTCAAGCAGAGAATCGTCCAGCTGACGCTCTCCGTTTATCGTAAGACGGTCCGAACTGTTGGTTGACGTAGTCTTTACCTCAATGGCCCAGTCCCTGCCCTGAAAGTCTCTCATGGCCTTGTCGCAACCGACCCAGTAGCCGATGATTGTCGCTTTGGACCCGGTGTTTCGGCGCAGCATGCGGGTCAGCAGATGAAGTTCGCCATACAGTCCCTGCTGTTCGGACGGGGTGAGCCCTGCGGCAAGACCACGGTCAAAAAGGGTTCTCCACATCTCGAGCTGATTCAGTACGACGCGGATGGCGGCCTCTTCGGTAGATGTCCGGGTTACGGCCTCCGTCAGGTCCGTGCACAATGTGGCAAATACACCGAGGCAGTCCGTGTGACGCAGCTGAATCTGCAGCAGATTTCTGTGCTCGAAACTTTTATCCGGCATTTGCTGGATCTCAAGTTCCTTCAGACTTTTGAATCGGTCTGCCGGAATGCTCCGGCTGCTGTCATGAGAGAAAGCGATGCCGTACAGGTTGTCCGGATATCGGTATGTCCCGTATACGAACAAGGGAGACTCAACCGGAATCCTGCGTTTGGTGAATCCGGCTTCCTTTGCCGAGGCCAGATTGTTCCATATGTCGGTTATTGAATTACTGTTCATCATAGGTGTTGTCGTTGGTGCTGTCGAAGTCCTCTTCCGTAACCGCAAAGTCTGCTACCTGATTGACGACATAGGAGACGGCCTTGTCGGTATCGCTGTGTGGAAATGCGATGGCGAATCCGATGAACGGTTCATCGTCTTTCGTATAGGAGACCGCGTCCTTTACACCAGGCATGTTGGAAGACTCCGGATTCAACGGGTAAATCATGAGCAGGGGAGTCTGTTTGGACCGGAACTCCTGTCTGACGAGCTGTGGTGAGGGATATTCGTGTTTCCACTCTTCACCGGCCTGTGATTTTCGTTTTTTTGTCTCGTCACGAGCTTTTGACAGCATGTCGGCGGGAAGGTCGATGAATTCGTCGGTCGGATTGCCGACGATGTGGTTCTTGCGGATATAGTAGGTCCCGGCATTTTGTGCATCTTCCGCCTGCCTGCGGACGAAGCAACCGACCCGTACGCCGTTCGAGAAGGTGTGAACGCATGTGTCCTTGTCGATACTCTTGCTCATCAGCGCAATGTCCCAGGAAACGAGTTCTCCGACTTCGTTCAGATCCCGGACATAGTTGCATATGAGGTCAAGGTTGACCTTGGTCAGTGATCCGGGCAACTGGAACCGGGACAGGTAGTCGCAGACGGTGTCGGAAGATATGCCGGTCCACAGACAGTCGCTCTTGATCATGACGGGAGCTCCGAGCTCCGAGAGCAGACTGTCTGTTGCCTTCAGATTGTTCCGTTTGGAGACCGGATCCCGGAGCAGCTGGTAGGTCTCTACCAGACGCCCGGCCCACGAAACCTGAATGTTTTTCGTGTGGCGCATCTTGGATACGGACGTGATCTGCAGCTGTCCGGGATGCGTACGAACCTTCAGGGCGTAGTTCTCCGGCGTCCCTCCGGATTCCGCCAGGTACCTGAACTCTTCCCGGAGCTCGTCGCTGGCAAGCGTTATGTGGCGGTACCATTCGTTCAACTCGTTGCTGGTGAAGAGCCGGCAAAGATCCACATAGCCGGGGCGATAGCCGAACCATCGTCCCATCTGCATCAGCGTGTCGTACATCTTCGATGCGCGCAGGAAGTAGCTTACGGACAGTCCCTCGAGCGTAAGCCCTCGAGACAGCTTGTCTCCTCCGATGGCAATGACCGATATGCCGTTTCTTTCGTTCTCGTAATAGGTCAGGCTGTCTCCGGATGTTCCGTTGATGGACTTGACTTCTATCTTCTGTACGGCCCGATAGAGCAGAGGCCTGATCTCCTCCCAGGTGTGGCTTCGTATTTTGTTGTCGATGCGGGAAAGAATCGGTGACTCGATGATTTCTCCGGTAATGGTACGGTATGAACGGTAATCGGGAGTGTCTTCCTCGAAAATCTGCCGGAGTTCTTCCAGCATGGTTGGATCATCCGCCTCTATTTCGCTCTTGTAGTATTTGAACAGGCGGTCGATGATCTCCTTGAGGTGATTCTGCCACGCCTGAAAACGCGATACGTGAATCAGCATGGAGTTGTGCTTGTTTTCCTGGCCGCGGGCAATGCGTATGGCACATGTAACGATGAAGCACTTGATGGCGGTTCTCAACGACTCCGGAATATCATCCACGGTCGGTTTCGGGTCGTCTCTCCTGTGTCTGGCGGGAACGAACGCATCGCTGTCCGTAACCGGGAAAACAATGGGCAGAAGATCTTCGTTACCGTCGGGATCTGCCGAAGTCCCGAAGACCTTTTCGGGACCGATGTAGTTGTCCGGAGCCGGGAGGTTGATGATAAAGTCCTTCGGGAAAAGGTCGTCCTTGTCGAGTGGTATGAAGATGTTGGCAAACGGTGTGGCCGTGTAACCGACATAGGCGGATTGGTTGAACAGCTTGATGATCCTGCATATGTTTTTGTTTATGGCGGTTGGATCATCGCCGTCCCGACTGGTATTTATGGAGGCGTTGTCCGCCTCGTCATCGACAAGCAGCAGGGACTTGTTGGCTATGACATCGTGGATGGACTGTGTTTGCAGCCAGTTGAAGAGTCGGTTGAGTACGGATGCGTTCTTCTTGATGACGAGAATGATCGGCTGCGGATTGTTGAAGTTGAATCCGGCCGTATTTGCCGCCCGACTGGTGAAATCACCGTGTTCGGTGCTTGTCGTATAGGAATTTGCAATGGCCTTGTCAAAACCGGGAATCAGACCCACGCCGATTCGAATGGTCCTGTTCATGTCGTATGCTCTGGTATTCTGCGTATCGAATCCCAGAAAACCTTCGTCAATGCGGTTCTGTGTCTGACTCCTCAGGTTGTTGTGTATGCCGGCCAGAATGATAATCAGGTTGAATCCGGCATCGGCAGCCTTGCAGATCAGTCCCGTATAGTTGGCCGTCTTGCCGGACTGTACCTGACCGACGACAAGCCCTTTCTTGTTGATGACGATATCGTTGCGCTGCGGATTGAACAGCTTGTCCAGAATACGGTCGGTCAGATCGTCCAACTGGGAGATGACCTCGGGAGCAAAATGCTTCTGTTCGGCCAGATATTTCTTGTATCGGGTCCAGAACTGCCATTCGGAACGACGTTCCGCCTTGAACTCCTTCAGCCAGGGAATACGGGCGTCACGTCCTTCCAGAATCTGGTAGGTATCCACCTTTACGTTATAGATGGCCAGCAGGCTTTTCTTCAGCTCGATCTTGTCCAGCCCGGCAAACATGGGTAAGCTGGTGACCGTGGAAATCGCCGTGTCTATTTCTTCGTCGCTGACACCGGGCTTGAATCCGATCAGGGCCTGGCACATGTTGATTGCCTTTTCGTTCAGTTCATTCATTGCAGTTCGTCTATCAGGTCTTCGTATTCGTTGAATGGTTCCATTTGTTTCAGGGCCAGTCTCGACTGTTCCGGAGTCAGTCCTTGGGCGAGTTGTCTTTCGTAAATTCGCCGTATCATCGTGCGGAGCAGTTCGGGATCCATGTCCGAGTAGGGTTGTTTCTGGCTGTCGTCATCGTTGGCCTCCCGTACATAGATGGTTTTGGAGGGGATGGATTCCTCCACGAATTTCAGCAGCATGTCAATGGCCTGGTCCGGATTTTCTTTGGCGAGTTCCCGTATGTTGCGGACAAGCGCATGTTCCCGGTTGACGACGAAAGACCATTTGTTGTCCTTTTTCTTTTCCAGCCAAAGGCTCTGAAAATCCTGTCCGGCCCGTTGTTTGAGGATTCGCCCGCGGTGCCTGTAAACCTCGGATCCTTTGTTGCAGGCCTGTCTGGCATAGGATTCAAGCTGTTGTCTGCATCCGACGGGGGGCGCTGCCTTGGCTTTCCTGATGTCTATCTGCCAGTCGGAATCCACGCTGTTGGGCAGATTGATCTGTATTCGGACCAGTTTGTAGGCCTCTTCCTTGCGAAACAGTCCCAGCCAGTCTCCAGCCAGCAGCAGGCGGTCTCCGCGATAGACATAGAATCCCTGATGGGCGGAAAATCCGAAGATTCCCTCGGCCTGTCTGTATGCGGCCTCCGAAGAGAAGTTGTTCTTGTGGGGCAGGATATATCCCTTGACGGTTACCTGCTCTCCGATCTGTTCGGACGGCATGGCCTGTACCTTGCTTTCTTTCAGGCAGAAAGGATCCCATGGCTCAATTTCATGTCCGCACCAATGTATTGTTACGGAATTGGCCTCAAGGAACCGGTGAAAGGTCATTGAAAGATGCTTTTTGACCTTGTCGAATGCCTCCGAAAACTTCCGTTTGGCATTCTCGTTCTCGGCTTTTGTCGTGGCCGGTATAATCCGGTCCGGATCCGTCCAGATAACGACGGTACCGGACGTGAGGTCGTCCAGTTCATGCTCGAAACCTTCCGGAAGCCAATGGACCAGTTCCCATCTGTCGCATTGAGCAACGTGGTCCAGACTCCATGTCCAGAATTCGGGAGACTGTCCCCGGGTTTTGCTCATGACGGTCAGTGTCCGGCATTGTGAAAAGGAGGCGGTCTTCAGGCCGAGACCGAAACGTCCCAGGTCCGTTGCCGACCGTTCTTCCAGCGGATTCTGTGCTCCGGGCCGCATGGCCTGAATAATCTCGTCTCCGGACATGCCGTGTCCATCGTCCCTGATTGTTACAATGGAATCTCCTCCTTTCCAGATCCGGTTGATCCATACGTTTTTGGCCGATGCCGATATCGAGTTGTCCACAATATCGGCAACTGCCGTTTCCAGACTGTAGCCGATGGCTCGAAACGTTTCGATCATCGCTGCGGCCCCCGGAATGGCTGATGCGGTTTTCAGAGAGGAGAAGTCCATGGTTGCAGGCAGGTTTTATTGTCGGGTTGAAGGTAGTCTGAAAAATTCTACAACATTTTTTTGATGGCCTCCGCAATTCTTTGAGCGAGTACGACCGGTACGGCATTGCCAATCTGTTTAAAGGCAGAAGTCCGGCTCCCTTCGAAATAGTAATCGTCCGGAAAGGACTGGAGACGGGCAGCTTCCCGAACCGTAATGGAGCGTACCGTTTCCAATGTTGGATGCAGCGTCGGATAGATGTAGTAATGACCGTCCATGGCGATGTGTGCTACTACCGTGTGGCTGTACCCGTTTGGGTCGACAACATTGAAACGGTTGAGGAAGGTTTTCTTGTTTCGATGAGTCTGCAGTTCGGCCGGCAGTTGTGCATAGTTCAACCGATGGTGTTCATTCAACCACTTTTCGACAGCTATCTTGTATATTTTTCGATCGTTCTCGTTGGTCGGCCTGGCTACATGCTGGGTTGTAAAATCAAGTTCGCCACGTATTCCTGACCGGTCCAGGTACGGCATTTCGGACAAGGGCTTGACGTATGAAACGGCTTCGCAGAATTTCCCTTCGCCTGCCTTTCGCGCTGGCAGGTCCGAGAACAGATCTCTCAGTACCTGATAGGGGCACTCTTCCACGGGCAGTTCTGGATAATGGTACGGGCTTTTCGATCCTTTTACGGCTCGTTTCCAGCCTACGATAATGACTCTCTGTCGATTTTGCAGAACTCCATGTTGGGAGGCAACCTGAACCTTGTAGTCCATGTCATAGTCGAGCTCGTCAACCAGTCGTTTGAGATCCGCGAAGGGCTCTCCCCGTTTGGCTGTCAACAGACCCAATACGTTTTCGAATACGAACATCTCGGGATCATAGTGCTTGATAAACCGTACGTAATATTTGTACAGTTCGTTTCGAGGATCCTTCTCGACCTCCTTGCCCATACGTGCTCTGCCGGCGACGGAATAGGCCTGACAGGGAGGGCCTCCGATGATGATATCCACCTTGCGCTTGCCTTTGAGTTCGTCCACGTTTCTGAAAATATCATCAATCGTATTCTCTCCAATCGTCGCACAAATCGTGGTGTTGGTCACGCTTTTCGGAACCTGGTTCCAGAGTTTGCTCCCGTCGGTTCCCTCTTCCTTGTGTTTGAGGTAATCTTCATAGATTGCCAGCATTCCGTTTTTCTGAAGATAATGGAATGCCGATCGTGTTTTCAGCGTATTGCAGGCGTCCTTGTTCATTTCGATATGCGCAATCGGCGTATATCCGGCTCTGATGAAGCCTTCTGAAAGTCCTCCAGCTCCGGCAAACAGATCTATGAATGTATATGTTTTGGTTTTTTTCATCAATTGTATTTTGGGGATGAATACAAAGTTAATAATTTAATCTAAGATTTTTGCTTTAAATAAAAATTAAGCACCCTCTGAAGCGTAAAACATCTGATGGAGCCTTATGATGTTGTGTATTAGCGCCGTCGCCCGCGACGTCTGCGCTGTTGTTCCTGCTGGATTTGTTCCGCCTCGTCGGGATCAAACCTCGGACGTAGCAAATCGTCCAGCAGGTAGCTGAACGAGGGTGTCAGGGTCGGAGCCGATTGTCGTTCGGAAGCAAGCGCCTGTCGGCTGTTTCGTTCCAGTGCGGTGTCGATTTTCGAATAGCTGAACTGCCGGTCGATCTTCGAACCGTTGAACGGGTAGCCGTTTTTGGCAAACACGACCCCCTGCACGTCGGAGGTGCCTCCGCGCATCCGGAACTCCGTAGTGACACCTTCGCGGCGCAAGGCCGCCGTCAGCTCCTCCCAGTTGCGGCAGCGGGGAACGGTATCGCACAGGGCATGGTAGATTTCATATTTTGTCTTGTCCGGTTCGCGCAGCCGGTACTCCTTGACCTGTTCTTTGCCCGAAGCAAAGTAGAGCCCGTAGCGGGCGGTCAGTTGTTTGCAGAGCCGCTCCGAACGGTAACGGTCGTTGCGGTCGGAGATCGTCCGTCCGTCGTTGCCCACACGGTTGAAGAGAATATGCAGGTGGGGATGTTCCCGGTCGCGGTGGCGGACAATGATAAGTTGTGTATCCTTGATCCCCATCCGGTCCAGATACTCCACCGCAATGGAGAGCAGCAGTCGGTTGTCCAACCGGGCGGCATCCCGGGGCGAAAAGGAGAGTACAACGTGTCCTACGGGTTTCGAAACCCCGGGATTTTGCGCAGCCTGCCGCTCGAATCCTCGGATGATGGAGGGCGTGTCCTTGAACAGAACGCCCATCCCGGCCAGGCAATCGGCGCCCTTCCCGGGACCGAAAATGTATTGGACGGCTCCGCTGAAGGAGCCGCCTTTCGAGAGTTTGGCAATCATGGCAGTTTGTCGATTCGGGTGAGTAGTGCATCAATTCGGTCGACCAACGCCGCCAAAGTGGCGGCATCGCGTCCGTACCCGGCCACATGTGCCATGCGGGCGAGTTGGTTGAGGTTGTTCGCCATGCCGGTGAGCTGCCGCAGCAGGGTGAGCATCTCGGGAGTCATCCGGGCGCGGACGACGCTCCGGGCAAGGGCGCGTCGGGCGTACTCGGCACACGCGAGACCGGCGACCCGTGCCTTGCGGCACAGGGCGTCGTAATCGGTCTCGGTCAGGCAGACGACCAGCCTTCGTTTGAGTCGTTCCGTTTCGGGTTTGGGAGGGCGGCCGCCTCGCGGGCGGTTCGGATTCTTCGGACTTTTCATCTGTGTAATGTATAATAGACCAGCGGGATGGATTCAGGAGGTTTCGAGTGTCTCGAAACATAAACTTGCTTTTATTACAACCCGGAATCTCCCTCCGCGGCTGCCGAAGCCAGTTTTTCGCCGAAAGCCTCCATTTCACGGCCGATCACCGTCTCGGAAAATTTGGCGTAATGGCGGGTCATGTTGGTGTTCGAGTGTCCGAGGATTTTGGCCAGCACGTCGATCGGCATTCCGTATTCGACCGCCATGCAGGCGAACGTATGGCGCGCACAATGCGTGGTCAGCACCTTGTCGATGCCGCAGACGATGGCGATCTCCTTCATAAAGGCATTCATCTTCTGGTTGCTCGGCAGGGGCAGCACCCGTCCGCGGGCCTGGCAGACTGCGTCGTGCTCATAGCGACGGAGGATCTCCAATGCCATCGGGAGCAGGGGAATGCGGCTCATCACGGCGGTCTTTTCGCGTGGCTTGTGGATCCACCAGCGTCCTTCGTCGTCGCGCGAGATGTGTTCGCTCCGCAGGTGGTCGGCATCGGCGAAGGCCAGTCCCGTAAGGCAGCAGAAGACAAAGACGTCGCGGATACGGGCCAGCCGATGGTCGAGCTGCTTGCGGGTCAGGATCTCCAGCTCGCGGGCCGTGAGGTGCTCTTTGGCCTGCGCCTGATCCTCCTTGAGCTTGTAGTAGCGGAAGGGATTCTTGGCAATCCATTCGTTGCGCAGACAGTAGAGTACGAAGTTACGCAGACAGTCCATGACGGCCACGGCACCGTTGTGGCGGCAGCGGTGTGCCGTTTGCAGGAAGAGGCTGAATCCGTCGAGAAACTCGTAGTTCATCCGCTCGACGGGAATATCCTCCTCCGGGCCGCGCTGGGCGAGGTACTGTTTCAGATAGCGTAGCAGCCGTTCGTACTTGTCGGCCGTCCGCTGGGTGATACGTACGCCGACCTCCGCCTGCCGCCGTTGGACGTAGTCGCCCAGCCCCGCGATCAACATCATGGTGTTTTTAAGCGGGTTGAAGTAACGCTGTTTGATTTGCAGAGCATTGGCCTCGAAACCTTCGGCAAGCAGTTTGCTGCGGATGTCGAGAATCTGTACACGGAATTCGTCAAGCATCTCGTTGATCTTCACGGACAGGCGGCTGGTCCCCATCATCCGTTCTTTTCGCTGGTTCCACAACTCGGGTCGTCCCTCGCAGTTGAAATAGATCTCCTGACGGAAACTGCCCGTTGTAATTCGGGCATAAATGGTTGCGAATCCGTCTTTTTTCGTTCTTCCCTTTCGCATCAGGAAGAGAATCCTGAAACTCTCTTGTCTCATGGTTTTGTAAAATTTAGAGGTTAACAAAACGCTGACAAGAAAAATCTATTGCGATGCAAAATGCAGCAGTTCAGTGTATTATGAGCAAAAAGGTGGCAGTTTGCTCGCCTGGCTCCCGATTTGACCCCTTTGCCACCAAATTGCCACCCGAAGGTTTTCGGCGAAATACTTTTCGGTGGCGGAGGCCGGGATGCTGATTATTGCAATCAATTTATTGATATACAATCATTTCGCGCTGTTCTGCATCCGGATTCCCACAAAAAAAGGAGCCTCGAAAAAGGCTCCTTTGTGCGGATAAAGGGACTCGAACCCCCACGCCGTAAGGCATCAGATCCTAAGTCTGACGTGGCTACCAATTACACCATATCCGCATCGGTTCGACAAAGATATGGAAAAATTCAGAAAACACAACCGAGTCAGGGGATTATTCGGCTTTTTTGCATACATTTGTATGTCATTTTTTAAGATATGCCGCAACAGATTACCCTCGTTCTGACCCCCAGACAGGCTGCCGAGCCGGAAACCTATACGGCCTTTGCCGCCCGTCGCCTGGGGATCAAGGATACCGACATCGCCCTCGCCCGGGTCGTGAAACGATCGATCGATGCCCGCCAGCGGCAGGTGAAGGTAAACCTGACACTCGAGGTCTTCGTCGATCGGGAGCCGCTGCCCGCTCCCGTCCATTTCGACTATCCCAATGTCGAGGGACGCACCGAAGTAGTGATCGTCGGGTCCGGTCCTGCCGGCCTGTTTGCGGCGTTGCGGCTCATCGAACTGGGACTGCGTCCCGTCATCCTCGAACGGGGCCGTGACGTCTCGTCGCGCAAGCGCGACATCGCGCTGATCAATCGCAACGAACGCATCGATCCCGACTCGAACTACGCTTTCGGCGAGGGCGGGGCCGGGACCTTCTCCGACGGAAAACTTTTCACGCGCAGCAAGAAGCGCGGCGATTACAACAAGGCGCTGCAGACGCTGGTCTTCCACGGCGCCACCCCCGAGATCCTCTACGAGGCCCATCCGCACATCGGGACCGACAAGTTGCCCTACATCATCCGCAACATCCGGCAGACGATCATCGATGCCGGCGGTGTCTTCTGTTTCGGCCGGCGGGTCACGGACCTGATCCTGCGCGACGGACGCATCCGGGGCGTATGCTGCGGCGACGAGCGGATCGAAGGCGCCGCGGTCGTGTTGGCCACGGGCCATTCGGCTCACGACATCTATGAACTGCTCCATGCCCGGGGTGTCCGCCTCGAGGCCAAGCCTTTCGCCATGGGGGTGCGTATCGAACACCCGCAGGCGCTCATCGACTCGATTCAGTACCACTGCCCGACGCGCGGAGAGTATCTGCCGGCGGCATCCTATTCGCTGGTGAGTCAGGAGCAGGGGCGCGGCGTTTACTCGTTCTGCATGTGTCCGGGCGGATTCATCGTCCCGGCAATGACCGATGCCTCGCAGTCGGTCGTGAACGGCATGTCGCCCAGCGGCCGCACGTCGCCCTTTGCCAATTCGGGCATGGTGACCGAGGTGCGGCTGTCGGATTTCGCCTACCTCCGTTCGGAGTGGGGCGAGCTGGCCGGGTTGAAGTTCCAGCAGCTTTTCGAGCAGGCCGCCCGCCGCGAGGGCGGAGCGCATCAGATCGCACCCGCACAACGGGTCTCGGATTTCGTCTCCGGGCGCAGCAGCACAACGCTGCCGGCGACCTCCTACATTCCGGGCATTGTGCCGTCGCGTCTCGACCGCTGGATGCCGGAGTTCATTGCGCAGAGCCTGCGGCAGGGCATAGCGACCTTCGGACGGCGGATGCACGGTTATGTGACCGACCAGGCAGTGGTCGTGGGTGTTGAGTCGCGAACCTCGACGCCGGTGCGTATCCCGCGCGATCCGGTGACGCTGATGCACCCCGAAACCTCCGGCCTGTTCCCGGCCGGTGAGGGGGCAGGATATGCGGGTGGAATCATTTCGGCGGCACTCGACGGCGAGCGCATCGCAGAGGCCGTGAAAAACTATATCGGGTCATGAAACAGCCAGACAATTGCCCGGAGATCTCGGTGATCATTCCGGTCTATAATTTGGAAAACTATCTGGTGCCCTGCCTGGAATCGGTGGTTGCACAAAGCTACCGCGATTTCGAGGCGATCGTGGTCAATGACGGCTCACGGGACGCCTCGGGTTCCATTGCGGAGTCGTTCGCCGCGCAGGATCCGCGCATCCGTGTGATCACCACGCCGAATCTGGGCGTTGCCCGGGCCCGGGAGACCGGGCTGAAGGCGGCGCGCGGCCGCTGGATCTGTTTCCTGGACGGTGACGACCGTTGGGAACCGGACATCCTCAAGGAGCTGGTCGCAGCTGCCGGGCAGGGTGACGGCTGCGACATCGTGTGCTGCGACTTCAAGCGTGTGCGGGATTCTTACGAGTTCCCCGTGCGGGAGCGCCGTTCGGAGGAGCTCTCCGGCTTCGGATATATGGAGGCGACGTTGAGCCACTCGATATCCGTATGTCTTTGGGCGAAGCTTTACCGGCGAACGTTGTTCGACGACAGCCTGCGCCACCATCCGCTGCCGTTGGGTGAGGATGAACTGCTCAACATGCAGATCGGCATGCGTCAGCCCCGTGTCCGGTTTGTGGATTATGTGGGTTATGGTTACGTCCAGCGGGCCGGGTCGGCCAATCGGCGCAATGTCGATGTGGACTATTGTGCCCGGTTTGCCGAGGCGGTCGATTCGGAGTTGGCTCGCTGTCCGGGGCTTCCTGCCGCGCAGCTCGTCTTTTTCCGCCTGCTGAGCCGGGTGCGTTGGTATCTGGTTTGCATCCGCAAGAGCCGCAATCCGTGGTGCGGGGATTCGGAGTATGCCCGTTGGATTCACCGCGAGGTTCGCGGCCGGGAAGCTGACCTGCGCCGCTACTATTCGCGCTGCGATCTGTTCCTGCTGTCGCTGGACCGCTGGCGCTGGCTGCGGCCCCAGGCGGTCGGATGTGCGACCGTGCAGCGTTGGGCGAGTAGCCTGATCCGGCGAGTATCCTATTGATTCAAGCGTTTTTATTGTTATGAGCAGATATTTGCTGTTTGTTTCTTTACCCTATGCTTATTCCATTCTGCGCCCTTTGCAACAAGAGATCAGAAAACGAGGGGGTGTGGTTGTCTGGTTTGTTGAAACAGGCTGCCCCGATGCGCTTTTGCCAGATGAAAAACGGCTGAAAACAGTGCAGGAAGTTATCGATTTTGCACCATTGGCAGTATTCTCTCCAAGTAATTACATTCCAGACTTTTTTCCGGGAATTAAAGTTCAACTGTTTCATGGCTATCCGATTAACAAACGGAATGAACGGCGGGATGATCATTTTACGATTAGAGGCTGGTTTGACATATATTGCACTCAAGGCCCGAGTAGTACGCCAATGTTCAAGGAATTGGAAAGTAAATATGGCTTTTTCAGGGTTTATGAAACGGGATGGCCGAAGGCAGATCTCTATTTTGCGGAGTCCAGCAGTGCTCGGACCGTCCGGCCGACAGTACTCTATTCCTCTACTTTCACAAAGGCTTTAACTTCAGCTCCAATATTGGTCGAAGAGGTAGAGCAATTGGTCGCTACTCGGAAGTGGAACTGGATTTTTATGTTCCATCCTAAACTGTCGGATCCCGAAGTGCTGGGAAGGTATCGGCAAATTGCCGATAAGTATTCAAATGCTTCCTTTCTGGGAAATACTTTTGATGCAGGAGCAATGAATCAGTCTGATGTGATGTTGTGCGATAGTTCGTCGATTATTCTGGAGTTCATGTTCCTCAACAAGCCGGTTGTTACGTTCCGCAACTCGCATCCGGGTCCTTATCTGCTCGATGTCCGGGAACCGCAGGAAGTGGGTCCGGCCATTGAGCGGGCCTTGACCCGTCCGGACGGCCTGATGCGCGAAATTCACGATTATACGATGTTTCACGAGCCGCATCGCGACGGCCGTTGTGCGGCGCGGGTGCTCGATGCCGTGGATGACTTCCTCGAGCGCGGGCATGTCGGTTTGAAGCGCAAGCCGCTCAATCTGGTGCGGCGATGGAAGATGCGGCGCAAGTATCATTACTGGCCGCTTCTCGAACGGCTTTTTTCGAAATAGCGACAAGCGCGGCAACCTTGCT
>ULTR01013474.1_pt1 | contig 66768 bp, 72 predicted proteins | sample 1957781 | NCBI WGS metagenome assembly ULTR01 (sample SAMEA4835739, study PRJEB28245) | human gut metagenome | biome: gut microbiome; material: fecal sample | place: Denmark | collected 2008 | reverse complement strand
ATATTATAATAAAAATTAGTGTTAAAAGTGGTCCAGCCAATGCAATTGCAATGTTTTTTAATATTAATTTAGTTTCATTTATACACTCTCCGCTAAAAGTAGCTGAAAATCCAAGTGGCATTATTTCTAGTTTTTCTATTTTCATTTTCATTGCAATAGCCATAATAATATGACTTAATTCATGTAATAAACAAAAGAGCATGACAATAAAATATATTTTTAATTGATTTGTAAAATAAAATAAAACTAAAAAAATAAAAATTTTTAAATCTATCCTTAGTTTCAAAATATTATTCCCCTACAAAATATTTAGATTTTATGGCAAAATCTATAAAATTTTCTATAATTCCAAGATTGATTGTGGATCTATGTATCTATCTTGATATCGTATTTCAAAATGTAGATGTGGTCCTGTAACATTTCCAGTCGCACCAACTTCCGCAATTTCTTGTCCCTGTTTTACAGAGTCTCCTTCTTTTACATATAATTTATTACAATGTGCATATACAATCATCACATCATTTATCTGAATTTTTAAATGTTTTCCATAGTCCCCTTTACTTGACGCCAGAACTACAGTACCATCTGTTGCAGAAACAATTTTAGTTCCTGTCTCTGCTGCAATATCTGTTCCTGTATGATTTTTAGGCACTGTAGGTGTTGTGGGATTTCTTGGTCCAAACATTGAACTAATTTTTCCTTCAATTGGTTTAATAAAATTAATTGTTTCTTTTATGTAATTTATATCTTTTTCTTCTTGCGAAAGTTCTACATTTTCAGCTATTTCAACATTTTCTGTTTCTTCAATTTTATCTGGTTGTTCTATACTGTTATCCGCATTTTCTACTTCTCCTGTTAATATTTCTTCTGCTCCGCCTATATTTTCGTTATTATTTTGGATGTTTTCATTCAAATTCTCTTGTATTTTTGTTTCTTGATTTTCCTCATTTGGTTGTATATTTATTTTATTTACACTGTCACAAATCCAAGAATATATTTTTATAAAATCAATGTCTTGTGCTAAAATCTCTTTTGCTTTTTTTGTAAAATCTTCTGAAAATATATAGTTATTATTTACTATTAAATAAAAAAATGCATATATTAATAAACATCCAATTATTTGTCTGATCATTTTCTTTAATAGCTTAAAATCCTTTTTTTCTTGTTTTTTTATTATTTCTCTAGCTGGCAAATCGTGTTCTTTTCTTTTATAGTAGATTTCTTCTGCTCTTCTAATTTTATCTTCTACAGACATTGTTTTTTCCATATAACTCCATCCTTTCTAATAATTTTTACATCTATTCTGCATAGAAAAAACACTTTATCTAATGCATTTACTAATGTTTATGCATTATTAAAGTGTTTTATGTTATTATATGACATTTATTATAAAACTGATAATAAAAAATATTGACATTACTATACTATAATATTTCAATCTTTTATATTTAATTTTTATGTTTATTTCATCTTTATATCCTTTTTTCTTATTTTCTATTTTGCTGATATAATCTGATATTAAAATTTCCGCTTCTTTTAAAATATATTCTTTGGATTTTGGACGTACTTCAACTCCTCCAACTTTATTATTACTGTCAAGAATTTCTTCTTTTATTCTTTGATTTTCTTTAAAAATAATGATTGCTTCCTCAACCATATTTGATGGAAGATTTTTTAAAACTACCATATTTTTCATATCACTTGATTCCATTATATCACTCCTTTAGAAAATGATTATATTGTAATTTTTTCCACTTTTATTCTTTTTATACATCATTATTTTGAATTTCTGCTACTTCTATTTTATATTCAAACACATATTTTGCATAACAAGTAGAAATTAAATTACTAAAAATTATTATAGTACATATACATAATAAAATTTGTTGTATGATTTTTTTCATTATATTTTCTCCTGTTCAGAATGAACCTTTATATGGACCTTTTCTGAATTTCCTTTTAAATTATTAGTTTCATCATAGGTGATTTTCAAAGTATATTTATTTTCTGTTTTTTCTTGTCCTTTTATATACAATTTGTCTGTTTTTAAATTTTCTAATGCTATTTCATTATCTTCTTGATACAATTCAAATTTACTATTGTCATCTTCATCTGCAACTACTTCTATTGTATATAAAAATCCAACATCACTTACAATTTCATCTTTATAATTTTTTATAGTAAATTCATAATATCCTATATTATTTTTTGCATTTATTTCGACTTTTTCGCCTTCTTCTATAATAAAAATTGGATTTGCTATTTTTTGACTAAAATTTATTTTTAGATTTTCAATATATTTACCGTAAACTATAGGAGTTAATAGTATTAAAATAATAATACTTATAATGCTTATTTTTATTTTAATTTTTTATTTTCCTCCTTTATTTACTTTGTGTTCCTGTGGCAATTACATCAAATGTATAATCTAAATTGTCTTGTCCATTTTGAGTGTCTACTTTATCTCCAGAAGCTATTCCGTTTACTGCACTTCCTGTTTCATATGGCCATTCCCATTCAACTTTTATTAATTGACTTTTATAGTCTGTTAGTCCCATTGTTCCCTGAATTGCATCTATTTCTGATAATGAACTATATGTTTTTCCATCATATTTAAAAATTATATTATCAGGTTTATTTTTTTCGTTTCCAAATGTTACTTTATAGTCTACTGCCACTTCTGAACCTACTGCATTTATTTTTAAGTAAAATTGTCCTGATGTTCCAGGTGCTATTTTTCCATTAAGTAATGTTTCTTTGTTTGATGTATCTGCTAATCTTATAGTTTTTACATCTTCATTTTCATCTTTTTCTATTCTAAAACTCCAAGTAGCTATGTCTGCACTACCATTTCCTTTTTCTTGTGTAACATATTTGGCATATGTATATCCTGTCATTCCTAATGACATTAGCAATAATACTGCACATAAAATTTTAATTATTTTTTTATTTTTCTCTTTTTTCAATTCAAATTCCTCCTAATTTTTTATTTCTATAGCCTGTATGCATCTTCTGTATTCAGGCTCATTTTCCATACATGTAATTAATGTTAATCTATTTTCTTCAGTATTCTCCAAACATTTCCAATCAGTATCTTTTATTATTCTGCATTTTTCAACTTCATATATTTTTTGAAAATCGTTATGTTGGTATATTATTTCATCACCTTCTCTTAAATTTTTTAAATTTTGAAAATAGTTTACTGCATATCCTCTATTATGTGCAGCTAGTCCTATATTTCCTTCTTCTACTTGAGTTTCTTCGAAATGCCCAACATATTCATTTAATGTTTCTCTGTCTGTTCCTTCTGATATTTCTGCATCTAAATTTATCTTTGGAATTTCTATTTTCCATATTTGATTGTCTTTTTCTATTTTGCTTAATTGTGTTTCTGTAGTATTTTCTTGTTGCATTATGTTTTCATAAATTTCATTTTTCATGGAAAGTTTTGAATAAAAAAATTGATATGTTCCAAATATTATGATTGGAATTAAATATGTTATTGCTATTTTGGGTATTTTTAACATTTAATTATCACTTTCTTTTAAATTTTTTCGAAAAAATTATTTGATTTAACTTTGAATTTAAATTCTAAATATATGTTAACATCTTATGGTTAACTTTGTCAAGAAAAATCGTTCGACAAATATCGACAAAACACTTTGAGTTCTAGCATTTTCAGTCTTTCTATTTTGACTTTACTATAAAAAATATAAGCATATATTGATTTTTTTGACTATTAATGTTATGATTTGAATATATTTATATTTTAGGAGAAAAAAATGAACGAAATAAAACAAAGTTTTAATTTTTATGACCAAACATATTTAAAATCTTACAACCTAAATCAATCAATCAAATACCAATTAAATTTACTAGATTCACTAGATATTTATACTAGAAAACATTCTGAAAGTGTTGCTACAATAACTTGTAATTTATGTAGAAAACTACATCTTTCAAAAGGATTTACTGAGTATTGTACTATTTGTGCATACTTACATGATATAGGAAAATTATTTATTCCTTCTTCTATTCTTCAAAAACCCGCAAAGCTTACTGATGAAGAATTTGAAATTATGAAACAACATACAACTCTTGGATATAAATTATGCATTAAAGATCCAAAACTTAGACCTTATTATGCTGGGCCATACTACCATCATGAAGCTCTTGATGGAACTGGATATCCTCAAGGTCTATTAAAAAAAGATATTCCTTACGAGGCTCAAATCATTAGAGTTGCTGATGAATATGATGCACTTGTAAATAAAAGACAATATAAATCACATATTGGAATTACAGATTCTTTAAAAATTATAATAGAAAATACACAACCATCTCCTAATGCAAAACCTAATACAGGATATACTTTTGCAGGAAAAAATAACAAAAAAATAGTAAAAAAATTGTTATTAGTTGTTATTGATGATATTGAATATGAAATTTCTTCTACTATTGACTATGTAAATCATCTTAATGATGAATTGAAAAGATGTAAACAAATTGAAAAGTATATAGAAAAGAAAAATAATGCAAAAAAAGAATCTGATGTATTATATTTTGAACAATATATTAATATGTTACTACGTCCTGGAGAAAAGCTTGAAAATTTTGATACTATTCATGAAGAATTTCAAAAAGCTTATGATCTTCGTAATGAAGTATTAGTTGGATTACATCAAGAAATAAAAAATGTTAAAAGTCTTAAAGTCTAAAAAAGATTGACACAAAATGTCAATCTTTTATTTTATTACAAAATATTCTACTATTTTTTCTAAAATACTTGTTTTTTCTTCTTTTATTAATTTAGTTTTTGTTTCAACATTATCAGTCTTTTCTAAGTTAACTGGTGTTCCGATTTTAGTTTGCATTCCAAGCTCTTCTGTTGCTCTTTTCTTAATTTCATTCCAATCTAGTTTGCTTTCTTCTTCTTTTATATTTTTTTGAACTTGTCCATTTTCCTTTTCAATAACTGCTAACTGACTTTCCATATCCTTTTTTTGGTTGAACATTTCCATAATAGAAATTTCTCTATAACTTATTGCAAGTAGCATTCCAAAAACAGCAATTACCAATACAACTTGTATAAATTTATTTTTCTTTTCTTGTGCCTTTTTAGCTTTTTGTCTTTCTGCTAGTACTTTAGCAGTATTCTTTTTAGCTACTTTCTTTTTTTGAACTTTTTTTTCTTTTGTAGAACTTATTCTTGTATATTCAGGTTCATATTTTCTTGGACTTGTTTCATATTGATATGAAGTTCTTGGCATGTTACTCACCTCCTTTTTTCCTTAGTAATTTCTATTTTTTCTCAAAAATTCTTAGTTTTGCACTTTTAGATCTTGAATTTTCTTCTTGTTCTTTTTCTGTTGCTATAATTGGTTTTTTATTTATTATTTTTCCTTCTGAAATTGCACCACATACACAATATGGTAAATCTTTTGGGCATGTGCATTTTCCTTGTGCATCTATATATGCATTTTTTACTGCTCTATCTTCAAGTGAATGAAATGTTATTATACATAATCTTCCACCTGGTTTTAGAAGTTTAATACAATTTCTTACTGTATTATATAATGGTTTTATTTCATCATTTACTTCTATTCTTATTGCTTGAAATGTTCTTTTTGCAGGATGTCCATCTTTTTTTGCAAATGCTGGCATTGATTTTTCTATTATATTAACCAATTCTTCTGTTGTTTCTATTTCTTTATTTTTTCTATATTCACATATTTTTCTGGCTATTTGTCTTGAAAACCTTTCTTCGCCATATTCGTATATAATATTTGCTAATTCTTCCTCAGAATACGTGTTTACGACTTTTTTCGCCGTTAGAGGTTGAGTCTTGTCCATTCTCATGTCTAGCTCATTATTGCCTAAGTAACTAAATCCTCTATTTCTTTCGTCTAATTGATATGATGAAACTCCTAAATCTAATAATATGCCATCAACTTCTTTAATATCTAGGCTTTCAAGAATTTCTGTTATTTCATCATGATTTCCATGAATATATTTTACATTTTCAAATTCTTTTAAATTTTCTTTGGCTGCTTTTAAAGCCTCTTCATCTCTATCTATACCAACAAGTAAACCTTTAGATGATAGCTGTTTTAAAATTTCCTTGCTATGTCCAGCTCCACCTAAAGTTCCGTCTACATATATTCCATTTGGTTTTATATTTAATCCATTGATTGTTTCTTCTAACAATACTGGTTCGTGCTTAAATTCCAATTTTCCACCTCATTTTATTTTTGGGCTGGAGTTTTATTTTTTACTCCAGCCATAAATTATTTCTTTTGTTTTTTTGGAATTTATCTTTAGCATTTTTGTCTTTTGTATTTTTTATTTTTCTTTCGTATGATTTCTTTTGTACTTTTGTCTTTAGTATCTTTATATAAACTTTTGCAAGTTATATACCTAACATCGTCATATTTTCTGCAATTTCATCAGCAGAAATATTTTCGTCACATTTTTGCCAAATCTCTTTATCCCAAATTTCTAGTCTTGTACCTACTCCAACAATAACTGCATCTTTTTCTAATTTTGCAGCTTGTCTTAAATTTGATGGTATTAAAAATCTACCTTGTTTGTCTATTTCACATTCTGTTGCTCCAGATAAGAAAAATCTGACAAAGTTTCTCGCATTTTTATCTGATAGTGGGAGTGATTTTAATTTTGTTTCAAAGTTCAACCATTCATTTTGTGAAAATACAAATAAGCATCCATCTAACCCTTTGGTTATAATGAATTTTTCTCCTATGTCTTGTCTTAATTTTGCCGGCATTATTAATCTGCCTTTAGTGTCTAGAGAATGCTCATATTCACCAATTAGCAATCGAACTCCACCTCGTTTCTTTTTTCTACCACTTTATACCACTTTGTTCCACTTCGAATTCATAATAATACATTTCCTTTTTTTTTGCAATACTTTTTATAAAATTTCTTGAAAAATTTTACATTTTCAAACACAAGTTCGTCAGTTATTTCAACATCTTTCGAACTTGTGTTTTGGTTTAATTTATGATTTGTTTTAAAATTTTTACAACATAATCTACTTGTTCAAATGTATTATTATCTCCAAATGTTGTTCTTATTGCTGAATTTAAATATACTTCTGGAACATTCATAGCTGTCAAAACATGTGATGGATTTGTATTTCCTGATGAACATGCTGAACCGCTTGATACACATATTCCTCTTTCATCTAATTTAAAGATTAATTCAGAGGCATTAATTCCTTTAAAAGAAATATTAGCATTTCCAGGAAGCCTATTTTCCATACTACCATTTATTCGTATATTAGGAATTTCTTTTTGAACTTTTTTTATATAATAATCTCTAATTTTACTTAAATTTCTAATATGTGTTTCCATATTTTTTCTAGCTATTTCTGCAGCTTTACCAATTCCCACAATTCCAGCAACATTTTCAGTTCCTGCTCTTCTATCTTTTTCTTGATGTCCACCATTTATAAACTTTTCTACTTCAATTCCGTTTTTTATATATAATGCTCCAACACCTTTAGGTCCATTAATCTTGTGAGAAGATAGTGATAACATATCTATCTTCATTTTTTCTACATCTATTCGCACATTTCCTATTGCCTGAACTGCATCTGTATGAAATACAATATTATTATCATGTGCAATTTTAGCTATTTCTTCTATTGGTTGAACTGTTCCAACCTCATTGTTTGCAGTCATTACACTAATTAATATTGTATTTGTTTTTATACTTTTTCTTAATTCTTCTACATCTATTATTCCGTCTTCATTCACATTGATATATGATACTTCAAATCCTTGTCTTTCTAGTGTCTTACATGTTTCTAATATAGCCGGATGTTCTATTTTTGAAGTTATTATATGATTTCCTTTTTCTTTATTGGCATATGCAAATCCTTTTAATGCTATATTGTCACTTTCTGAGCCTCCTCCTGTAAAATATATTTCATTATGATTGCAATTCAATAATTCCGCTACTCTATTTCTTGCTTTTTCTATCGCTCTTTTGGCGCTTCTTCCTACTGAATATAATGATGAGGCATTTCCATATTCTGTTGTTAAATATGGCATCATTTCTTGTAAAACTTCTGATTTTATTGGTGTTGTTGCACTATTATCTAAATATATAATATTCATATAATCACCTTTATCCTTTTTATATTATATGAATCATTTCTAAAATAAAACACAAAAAAAGATGGCTCTAACCATCCTTTAAGCTTTTAATATATTAACTTTTTTATTTTATCTATATTTTTCATTGTAGTATCATATCCAAATTTATAACATTTATCCATTTTCTCAATATCAAACAATCCTGCTCTATCTGTTGGAACAGTAAGAACTAAGTCGCTTTGTTTAAAACTCTCTTCTGCAATCTTGTTTCCCATAATATCAAGAGTTTTCATTATAATATCCATAACATCGCAATTTTCTTCTACTGGATCTGCTTCAAAATTTACAGCCATTACCTTATGCTTGCAGATTCTCTTTAATGGGAGAATTGGAGTATTATCTAAAACTCCACCATCCATAAAGATGTGTTTTTTGTATTCACATGGGCAAAAATATGCTGGAAAACTACTACTTGCTCTAATTGCCTTTCCTATACTTATTTCTGTTATATATTCATCATTTACATTATTTCTTGGAGCACAATTAGTAAATATATATTCTTTTGCCTCTGCTATGTCAACAGCTGGAATTACTAATGGCATTTTTATATCTGCAACCGCTTTCATTTTCTTTCTTGTTGCTAATTCATTAAACATTTTTTCCAATAAAGTACCATCATTTAATCCTGCAATTTCAATTTTTTTAGTTTTTACAAAATTTCCTATTCCATTAACAATTGATGAATTTCCTATGTTTATTATATCTTGTGCATATTTTTTGAAAAGTACATAAATATAATATGGCTTGTATCCCATTGCATATAGTGCTGCTACAATGCTTCCAGCACTTGTTCCTCCTACTGCTTCTATTTTTATATTATTTTCTTCTAGTGCTTTTAGCACACCAACATGTGCAATTCCTCTAATTCCGCCACCTGCGAATGCAATTCCAATTCCCATAGCAAATCCTCCTATTCTGGTTTATTATTTACTATTTTTCAATATTTAAACCATCTTTAGTGGTAATTTTTCCATTGTTATCTAAATAATTTTCTCTTTCATTATTATAAACTCTAATTCCATTACTTAAAATATCTATATTAGCATTGCTCATTTCCAAAGCTAAATCAAATTTGCTATCATATATATCTGTTTTATTATCTGCAAAATCTAGTGCTTGGAAAATTGATTTTCCTTTTATTAACTGTATAACATCATATTCAAATTCTACAATTACTTTTTCCTCTAAATTTATTACTCCCATTTTATTTTGCTCATTTGTTGCTATAAAATATTTATCATATGCATATTCTAAGAAATTATATTTCTGTTGTGTTAGTTTTTTAAACTCTGCATCAACTACATAATATTTTCCTTTTTCATTTTCTATAAAATATTTTGAATTTGATGTTTTATTTATAACGGTGTCAAATGGTATATTAACACTTTTTCCATTTACATCATACACTTTATTTTCTTGAGTCTCCTCTGTGTTTTTAGTTCCATATAAATATATTCCGTTTACTGATAATTGTGAAAATTCTATTGGCAATATTTCTATTCCTTTTAAATTAAATGCTCCATATAATTTTGTTTTTTCAACAATAAATATTTGCAAATCAGAATTATAATCTATTGATTGGTATTGTGTATTTATAATTTTAATATTATTTATATATACCCCATATTGCCCATTTTTGGCTACTATCAAATATACATCATTTTTAATTTCTATTAATCTTTCTATTTGATTATATTCTTCTTTCAAAACTTGAGTTCCATCACAATCATAGTATCCATATCTATAGCCATCAGTTGTAACTATTCTAACAATATATCCAGCTTTTTTATAACCATTTTCATCTGTGTAAAATCCATCTGATTCTATTGCATCATATTTATTTTTTATTTTTACATTTCCTTTTTCATCAATAATTCCATATTCACCGTTTTCTTTAACAAGTATTTCTCCTTCTTTTTTTCCAATACTGCTAAGTTCTTCATATTTAGTTTCTGTAATATGCTTTCCTGTAATTCCTAATAGCCCAACTTTACCATTTTTCTCATATTTCAAAATATTTTTTTCATATTTACTTTCATCATAACTTATTAATTCAACATCATCATATTCCGTAAAAATCTCTTTATTTTTCGAGTTGACAAATTTAGACTCTTCTCCATTCTTACAATAAAATACTTCTCTATGTTGATTTGGAATTACTACCTCATCATATTGTGGTTCAATTATAGTCTTGTCATTTTGTGCTACACCTTTTTTGCCATCTTTCTCTATAACCGAATAATTAATAGATGTATCTTCTTTTTCATCTTTAATTTTATCTTTATTTGGTATATATATTGAAAGTGCTAAACTAATAATAATTATTATTCCAATTAAAATTACACTTATTTTTTTTGACATATTTCTACCTCTTTCGCATTTTGATATTTTTATTTTACTATTATCATTGCATTTTTTCAAGATTTTTTCGCATTTTCCTTGTTTTTTTTAGTATGATATTGTATAATCTTTACATAATAAAACAAAGTAAGATTTGTGAGCTTTATATACTACTCAAATCACAATAGGAAGGATGATTTTTATGACAGATTTAACAGTAAAAGATTTATTTAAAAAAACATCAGATTATGCAGAAAAAAAAGTTACTTTAGAAGGATGGGTAAAAACAGTTAGGGATTCTAAAACATTTGGATTTATTGAACTAAATGATGGTTCTTTTTTTAAAAATGTTCAAATTGTTTTTAATGATAAATTATCAAATTTCAATGAAATTGCAAAACTTACAATTAGTTCATCTATAAAAGTTACAGGAACTGTTGTAATTACAGAAAATGCAAAGCAACCATTTGAAATTCAAGCAACAAATATTGAAGTTGAAGGCCTTTGTGCTTCAGATTACCCTCTTCAAAAAAAGAGACATTCATTTGAATATTTACGTAGCATTGCATATCTTCGTCCAAGAACAAACACATTTAATGCTGTTTTTAGAATAAGAAGTGTTGCCGCATTCGCTATCCATCAATATTTCCAAGATAATGGATATGTTTATGTTCACACACCAATTATTACATGTGCAGATTGCGAAGGTTCTGCTGAAATGTTCAAATTAACAACATTAAACCTTGATAAAGATTTACCAAAAAAAGATGGAAAAACCGATTTTTCAGAGGACTTATTTGGTAAGAAAGCTTATATTACAGGTTCTGGCCAATTACATGGAGAAACATTTGCTGCTGCATTTGGAAAAATATACACCTTTGGTCCAACCTTAAGAAGTGAAAATTCAAATACAAAAACACATGCTAACGAATTCTGGATGATAGAACCAGAAATCTCATTCTGTGATTTAAATGGTTTAATGGATATTGAAGAAGATTGTTTAAAATATATTGTTAAAACTGTTCTAGAAAAATGTCCAGAAGAAATTGATTTCTGTGACAAATTCATTCAAAATGGATTAAAAGAAAAATTAACAAATTTAATCTCTTCTGAGTTCGTAAGAATAGATCACAAAGATGTTATAGATATTTTGAAAAAAGCTGATAAAGAATGGGAATTCCAACCAGAATATGGTGAAGATTTAGCAAAAGAACATGAAAAATATATTACAGAATATTTCAATGGCCCTGTTTTCGTTAAAAACTGGCCAAAAGATATAAAATCATATTACATGAAAGTTAACCCAGATGGGAAAACAGTTGCTGCTGTTGACCTAGAAGTACCTGGTGCTGGAGAAATTATGGGTGGTTCTCAAAGGGAAGAAGATTACGAAAAATTAAGTGCTCGTATGAAAGAAATGGGAATTGCAACAGATCCACTATATTGGTATCTTGATTTACGTAGATTTGGTACTGATATCCATTCAGGATTTGGTCTTGGTTTCGAAAGATTGTTAATGTATATTACTGGAGTAGAAAACATTAGAGATGTTATCCCTTATCCTAGGACACCAAATAATTGTGATTTCTAATATTAGAATGTGTTAAAATGGGGTCGGTCCTTTTTTTCGCAATGCGAAATTGGGGTCGGTCCTTTTTTTCGCATCATTATTTTATTTCATTTTCCACACACTTTCCACAATTCTCTTAGTGATTTTTGTTACTCTTGCAACTTGTGAAATATTAACAACTTTTATTTTATGTATTTCTTTTAAACATTCTACTAACTCCTTTTTATCTTTATTTTTGAAAAAATTTAACAATCCTACCATATTATTAACATTGAATCTTTTTATTAATTCTTCTGCTAATTCTTCATCTGAAATTTTAGGAATCATTTCATATTCAATATAATCTTCTATCCCTATTTTTTCTAATGTTTTTAATGTATAATCTGCAAACTTAGATATATCATTATCAAAATAATGCATTAATAAACTTGAAGAAATTATCTTTTTCTTTCTTATATATTCTTGATAACTACTCCATTTATAATTTTGAGTTAAGGCAATACCTGCTTTTTCTGGATTTCTATGAACATACTTACAAACTTCAATAAAGTATTTTTCTGTTTCTACATTTCTACTATTAAATCTATTTTGAACTAAACTACCTGTTCTATTATACTTTTTATTAAAGTAACTAACATATCTAACCAGTAAACTTTGAATACTTTTAGATAAAAATTCATCTTCACACTTTATAACCATGTGTACATGATTTGACATTAAACAATATGCAAATATTTCATAATTGAATTCTTTTTTGGTAATAAAAACTTGATTTAAAAAAAACTTTCTATCTTGATCATCAAAAAAAATTGTTTGGCTATCTAATCCTTTTAAAATAATATGATAAATTTTTGAATGACTAAAAACTCTAAGTGGTCTCGACACATTGTTCCTCCTTTCTAATATATAATCTATAAAAAATAAAACCCACCCTTATTTTATTTTCAAAATATATTAACATATTTTGTTTACTTTTTCAATACTTTTACTATAAAAATTTAAATGCCAAAAAAGGACCGACCCCATTTTCACATTGTGAAAAAAAGGACCGACCCCATTTTCGCATTTTTTACATTACAACTTCTATATTAAAAATTTTATTACTTCCATCCAATGGAATTCTATTTTCAGACTCTACCCCATTTACAATCACACTACTAACTCCTGTATTTTTTCTATTAGGATTTGTAACTTTTATATTATAAATACTCTCTTTATATTTATATCTTATTTCAAACTCTTTCCAATCTTTTGAAATACATGGTTTAAAGCTCATTGTATTATGATATATTGTTAATCCCAAAATATATTGAACTCCTGCTAAATAGTACCAACTGCTTGAACCTGTATACCATGTCCATCCTCCTGAACCAGCCAAATTTTTAGCTCCATATACATCTGCTGCTATTACATATGGTTCTACTTTATATTTATTTGCAGTTTCTTTTGTTCGTGCATGTTCTATCGGTGTTATCATTCTGTATAATTCAACAGCTGTGTCCCCTCTTCCTAAAAATGTTTCAGCAATTATTGCCCAAACAGCAGCATGTGTGTACTGTTGTTGTGGACATTTTTTCTATCCTACTTTTTTCTCATATTCTTTTCTAGCACATATAAAATTATTATTTAAATCTTGTAATGGTTTAAAATTGAAATAAATATCAACTTGCTTGTCGCTATGAATTTCAATTTTTTCTATAAATTCTCTAATTATTTCTTTTGTTGGTTTCTCCATATTAAGAAACTCTTCTATCAAATTATCTAATCTATTATCATTTTTTGTCTTATCACTTTCTCCTGATAGCTCTTGTTCAAGCTCTTTGATGTTTTGTTCATATCCTCTAACCAATTCTTTTATTCTATTTGCATTTTTCATATATTCCTCAAGTGTTATAATTCCTGCCAGTCTATCATCATACATTACTTCCAACTTTCTAGTTTCACTCTCTACCTGCTGTTTAAAAGATTCTATTTGTTTTTTTATATCTATTTCTTTTGATTGTTTTGTTTTTGTTTGTTTTGCAATTTCTTCTAGTTTTTTTGTATTGGTATATTCTTTACAAACTTCTCTTAAAACTTCTAGCATTTGTTCTTCAAAAACTTGATAATTAAAATTGTGTGGTGAACATACATCAAATTTTCCAAACCTTCCATATCTTTGGCATCTACCATAGATATTTCCGTTTTTATCTGGACTTCTTATTCCAATATATCCTTTGCAATCATAACATCTAAGTAATCCCTTAAATAAGTAATCATTTTGAACTACTCTTGAGCCTTTAGTTGCTTGAATTACTTTTTTTGCTCTTTCAAAATCCTCTTTACTTATAATAGCTTCGTGCATATTTTCTACTTTTATCCAATCTTCTTCTGGTAAATCTATAAATTTTTTAGATTTAAAACTTACTTTCTTTCTTTTTCCTTGTATAACTGTTCCTGTATAAATTTCATTTGAAAGAATAAATCTTACTGTAGATTGTTGCCATAGTCCATAAGTCAAAGACTTTGTTCCCCTTTTTCTCTTGTTATAATCTGATGGAATTGGAATCTTCTTTTTACTTAAATAATCTGCTATTTGCATTGTACCAAACCCTGCTAAATATTTTTCATATATTAGTTTTACTACATTTGCTGCTTCTTCATCTATTATTAAATGGTATTTATTTTCTGGATCTTTTTTATAGCCATAAGGTGCTGTTCCTAAATATTCTCCAAGATTTCTTTTTGATTGTAATACACTATTTATTTTCTTTGATGTATCTTTTGCATACATTTCATTTAATATTGATTTAAATGGTGCTATATCATTGTTTGATGTATCATAAGCCGTATCTATATTGTCTAATATTGCAACAAACCTTACTTCATGTTCTGGAAAATATGTTTCAATGTATAATCCTGATTGCACATAATTTCTACCTAGTCTTGATAAGTCTTTCGTGACGATCATATTGATTTTACCGAGTTTCAATATCTGCTATCATTCTATTAAATGCAGGTCTATCAAAACTTGTACCACTTACACCATCATCAACGTATTCTGATATAAAGTTTAGTTTGTTTTCTTTGATATATTGCATTAGCAAAGTTCTTTGGTTTCCAATACTTTCACTTTCTTGATATTTTTCTTTTTCTTCATCTTCTCTTGAAAGCCTTATATATATGCCTACTTTATAATCAATATTATTCATTATTGTATAGCTCACATTTACCTCCTTACTTGCTATGTAAAGATAATGAGATAATATTGATACTCTTTGCAAGTATTATAACATATTATCTCACTAAATACCATTATTTTACTTTAATTTTTCTTCAGACAATAATTTCCAAATGCTCTTTCTATTATTTTCTCTAATGCTTCTCCTTTTTCATTAAATATAATATTTATTTTAAAATTCTTTTTCTTTTTATACTTTTTCTTTTCTTTTCTTTCTTGCATAAATCTCACTCCTTTAGTTGTAATTATTTCCAATTTTCCCTTACTTTATACAATACACTCTGCTATGTCTTATCAATTTAAAAACCACAAGTGGATTTAATCCCATATGAGATTTGCCCTCATTCCTCTTTTTAGAGAATCGCCCCTTCACATCACGTTAGCCAGGCGAAAGTTTCATTATCTGTGCTTGTAGTTTGCTATTCAATTTTCAATGTGCTATACTGTGATAGAAAATAATTATTTACACGTGCTATTTTCTACTTGCGATTTTTATTATAAGAGCCTTAAAAAGTGTTGTAAATACTTTTTTGCAAGTCTATAGATAAATTAAAAATTGAAATAGCTATATTCTATTTTTGAAAATGGAGGAAACATTGATATGATAACTAATTTTACACTTAAGAATAATAAAATTGTAATAAAAAATGATCGGAGAATTTTTTGGTGCTACTCATGATTTTGAATATAATATTGGAGATAAATTATATGAATTTGCAATAATGAGTTATGAAGATTTTGATAAATTGAAAACAATGTATACACAGCTTATAGAACTTATACTTCACGAATTTACTGAGAATATAAAAGAATGCATGGTTTACATTTTTCACTATTACAAATCTGTTATCTTTGCTTTTCTCCATCTTTATATCAACTCCTATTAAAAAATATAAAAAAGAAAGAGAGACTTTGAAATTTCAAAGTTCTCTCCTTCTGTCTGTGCTTGGATACAATTAAAGCAATTTTACAGTGGTCAGTGCTACTTAATATAAAGCGTGGCACGAAAACCAGTGTTGCAATAGCAGTTATTAGGATTGCAGTAATCGCGATAGGCGACAGGGTAATTGCTACCAAAAAGGTAGAAGCAATTGCCACCGCGGATAACACGAAAAGAACTTTTGTTCTGCTCTTGTGTCCATTCATCTACATTACCTGCAAAGTCGTAGATGTTATTAGCACACCATTCTTCTCTGCTTCCTGTTTCAACTACTTCCTTCGGAGAATTCTCTGTACTCCAATGGTTGCCCCATTCAGTAGAGTCCTCTGCAATTTCAGCAAGAGTTTTAATTTCCGTTTTAATAAACCACTTCAATACCGAATCATATTCTGCACCAAAAGTCAGATGACTCTTAACTGCTTCATTATCTTCAATAGTGGATGCAACCTTCTTGGCATCATCAAAATTGATGTTTACCCACGGCATAACTCCTTTTACCGACTGCGGTTTTCCTGCTGAACTCTTGGAAATGTTATAGCGAGAAATATAAAATCCCCCATATTTTTTGACACTTTCAAATTGTTCAAGCAGTTCACCATTTAAAGCTTCATTGAATTCATCATCCGAAAATTCATCGTTCATGTAATTTCGTCTGCCGAATTTCTCCGAAAAATGTTCTCCATCAAGTGTTCCATTAGAGTCGAGACTTCCAACAGGAATCCATACAAACTGGCTTCCATCAGAACATCTTTCAATTACAAATCCATTGTTCCATTCTCCACAGACATGCTTATATCCATCTGGAATTGGCGGATTTACATAGTTTGTAGAGTAAACATTGGATGTAGCAATGTTCAAAGCTCTTATAATTAACTCTCCACTTGTTCCCTCTGAGACTTCAAAGGTTATATCCTTTTCTGCCTCAAGCACAAATTTTTCATACCGTTTCATAGTTTATACCTCCTTAAGTGATAATTTTATAACGGTTTCAACATGGCTATTGCCATTATGTTAATAATACCACATTTTCTTTCATTTTGCAAATTTTGTAAACTTTGAATTTATTTAATTATATATATTAAAAAAGTATTAGTTTTTCTTTATCTGTTAGTTCTTCATTTAATAAAATTTCTGCTGGTATCCATAAACCTTTTAATTTTTGTTTGTTCATATAATGCTCCTTTCTTTTAGTTTCTATTTGCCTCAAATTCAATTTTAAGGCTTTAAAAATAATTTTTAGTATAAGTTTAGGGCAAAAAAATAAACCTTAAGATTTTGTCTTAAGGCTATATAATATATTTTTCGTACTATTTCATAAATTACTATATTATTATTTAATTTCTTATTTTTCTTCTAATAACCAATCTATTACATTTTTATGAATTATACCATTTTGTGAAAAATCAAATTTATCCATTGTTAAAACATATTTAGGGTAGTTATCCTCTATATTTTTAAATGCTCCAAATTCTCTTTCAATAACAGAATCATCTGCTAAAATGTAAGCTACTTGAATATATATCTTTTCTTTAAATCTTGTCGCTATAAAGTCTATTTCTCCATTTTCTAAATTTCCGACTTTAACATCATATCCTCTAGATAGTAATTCATTATATACAATATTTTCTAAATATGCTCCTAGTTGTGGTCTTTTTCCAACATTCATTATTTGACCGAAACCTAAATCCGTTAAATAATATTTGTATTTTCCATTTAATATTCTTTTTCCTCTAACATCATATCTATCAGCTTTATTTATCATCATAGCTTTTGTCATATATTCTAAATAGTTATATAGAGTTATTTTTGAAACTTCTCTATCATCTTTATTTGCAAAATAATTTGATAAACTTTCTGCTGAAAAATTTTGAGATGGTGTTGTAACTATATATTCTACTATTCTATTAAATAGATCTAAATCTTTTATATTAAATCTTGCTATAATATCTTTTACTAATATAGAATTATAGATGTCTGATAAATATGTTCTTGTCTGAACTTCATCTGTCATCATAAATCTTTGTGGCATTCCTCCCCAAGTCATATAGTCATCAAATACTTCTTCTATATCTTTTCTATCTGTTATATTTTTAAGCTCACATACTTCTTTAAATGTGAATGGATAAGTTTTAAAACTTACATATCTTCCTGATATATGTGTAGCAAGTTCTCCAGATAGTAAATCACTATTAGAACCAGTAATGAATATTGATACATTTTTAGATGCCTTAAATGAATTTATCGCTTTTTCCCAGTGTTCGACATTTTGAATTTCATCAAAGAATAAATAATATTTATCTTTACTTACTATTTTTTCTTTAATGCAATTGTGTAAATCCATATCATTTTTTATAAAAGAATAATCCTCATATTCAAAGTTTATATATATTATTTGAGATTCTGGTATTCCTCTTGCTTTTAACTCATCTATTATTTGTAATAATATAACTGACTTACCACATCTTCTAACACCCATTATGACTTTTATCAAATCTTGGTCATAGAATGGTCTAATTTTAGATAAATATTTTTCACGAATAATCATAATTTTCTCCTCTTTGTTCACTTTATTTTATTCTATTATATCGTAATTATTTTCTTTTGTCAATATTTTTGTTTATTGTACTAAACAAAATTTGTTGTTTTGTGTATTTTGTTTAGTGAATAGTTTATGTATTTAAGAGTATCAATATTTTTATAAAAATGGTACTAACAACAACACTCATGTGTGTACTGTCCACCATTTTCTCTAACACCTGGCAAATAGGATTTTATATATCCTGGTTCTAATTTACTTTTTTCGAATGGCGGATCAAGTAATTTTATTATTCCACTTTCTTTATCTATTAAATGACTTTCTAAACTTTCTATCGCTTGTTTTTGTTTTGACTCTTCTCCTGCTTCTGATATAATCGACCAACTTTGTGCAATACTATCTATTTTACATTCTTCGTTTTCTATACTTCCATAAACATCTCCATTGTCTGCAAATGCTCTTTTAAACCAACGTCCATCCCATGCATTTTGATTTAAAGCTACTTTTAATTCTTTTGCCTTAGTTCTATATCTTTCTGCCAAATCATTTTCTTTCATATATTCTGCAATCTCTGAAAATCCTAGCAAAATTCTATATAAGAAAAATCCTAACCAGACACTTTCTCCTTTTCCTTTTGGCCCTATATTGCTAAATCCATCATTCCAATCTCCTATTCCTATTTTAGGCAAACCATTTTCTCCAAACTGACATCTATCTATTGCTTTTTTGCAATGTTCATAAATATTTCCAGTCTCTTTGCTAGATAGATATCTGTCATATTTTTCATTTTCGTTTTCATTTAAAACTGCCCCATTTAAATATGATGTTTGTTCTTCTAAAATACTGTAATCTCCTGTATGATTGATATATTGAATTACCATATATGGCAACCATAATAAGTCATCTGAAAACCTGGTTCTAATACCTCTGTCATTTTCATCATGCCACCAATGTTCAACATCTCCTTCTATAAATTGATGTTTACTGTGTTTTAGAATTTGATTATATAATAATTTGCTATCTAAAAATTTGGCTCCAAATGTATCTTGTAACTGATCTCTAAATCCATATGCACCTCCAGATTGATAAAAGCCACTTTTAGCAAGTAATCTACAACTAATTGTTTGATACATTATCCATCCATTTAACATTATATTGATAGATTCATATGGTGTTTTTACTTGTACCCTTCCAAGTAATTCGTTCCAATATGATTTTACTCTACTTAGTTCATCCTTACAATTTTGAATTTTTGAATATTTATAGGCTACATCTTTTGCTTCCATTAATCCTTCTTCAGCCCCTAAAATTAATGAAATCTTTTTATTTGAAAAGCTTTCAATCTCAACTTCAATTTCTATCGCAATACAAGATTTTTTTCCTATTCCCGTACTGTCATCTAGCCTTACTCGATGCAATCCATCTGGATTTGTGACTCCACCTTTTCCTAAAAACATTGATTTATTTCCTGTATATGATTTTATTTTTTCACTACTTGATACATAAATTATATCTTTAAATTGATCCACATTGTATAAATTTTCTGCAATTAATAAATTAGAATTTTCTTCATATTGTACTTTTATATATCCATCTGATTTAATTTCATCTTCTCCTAACACTGGTTTTATATAATATATCAACTTTATTTTTTTCTTTTTAGGAGCATTATTCTTTAATGTCAAAATATTTATTTTAACACTATCATCTTTTGCAACAAATACTTCAAGTTCTTGAGTTATTTCATCACTTTCATGCAAAAATTTTACATATCCAAATCCATAAATTATATTATAATTTTTATTATCTGGCATAGGCATGGCTGTCATCGTCCAACTCTTTCCATTTTCTATATCTTTTAAATAAATTATTTCAGATGGAATGCTTGTACTTCCACTATTATGCCAACTTGTAATTCTATTTAATCTACAATTTTTATACCATGTATATCCTCCTCCACTTTCTGTTATCACTGTTCCAAATTTCTTGTTTGCAATAACATTACTCCATGTTGCAGGAAGATTTTTTTCCTTCTTTATCTTCATAATATATTCTTTTCCATCTTCTGAAAAAGCACCATATTCATTATAATATTTAGAATTTTGTAATTTATCGATTATATCTATATCATTTGTTTCATCTTCATAATTACTTATACATTTTGACTTTTCAATTGTTCTATAATTATCTATTATTTCTTCTTCCATATCATTAATAATATTTTCAAGATTTCCTAAATGGCTGTCTATTACTAATATTGATATAAATTTTATAAGATTAATATCTTGAACATCTATTTCACTTTTAGAAAGTACAAATATTCCTCCATTAATGTTTTTCATATATGCTAAATGGCTATTCAGTATTGCTCCTTCTATTTCATCTCTAATGTAATTTTCATAGCTATAATTTTCTTCATCAATAATTACTAATTCTATTTTAATATTTTTGGTTTTAAAATACTCATATGCCTTCAAAATCTGTTTTACAACATATATATCGTTAATAAATTTTATGGTTACTGTAATAATTGGTAAGTCACCAGAAATACCATATTTCCATAAATCTTTTTGTTCGTAAACTTTATATGCAAATTGTGAATTGTTTTTTAATGGATTATCAAACAATATATATCCTAAAATTGTTTGATAAATATCCATGTCTCTACCTTTAATCTCTAAATATCTCATTTCCGCTTCTGTTTTTGCCTTTACTATTTCAAATTCTCTAGTTACATTTTCTATGCTTTTATACTTTTCTATATTTTTTACTGCTACTTCTTTATCATATTCAACTGAAAGCATTAAATCTATTTTTCCTTTTTCATTTGGCTTTATTTTAATTGTGCTTTTTAATGCAACTATTCCTTCTGTAGTAAGCCCTACTTTTCCAGATAGAGGTTTAGATTCTTGAATTGCTTGTGGAATTTTTAAATTATTTCTTCCCTCAAACCTTGTTTTATCTATTTCAAATTCTGTATCTCCCACTTTTTCACAATTAGTTTGAAGTTTTGCAATTAAATATACTTCTTTTTGATTTGACTCTCTTGCTCTTCTTTTAATAGTTAAATATCCATTTTTTTCATCATAATCATATATTAAAAACAAATTATTAAATGCCTGATGTGCATAATCCTGCTCTTTTCTCGATAGTACTGGTTCAAAATAATATGTTATCTCTAATGTTTTTTCTTCATCAGAATTATTTTGAATGTTCAATCTCCTTATTTCTACTGGTTCATTTGCATCAACTGTAATTTGTAATTTGGTTACTATTTCTTTTCTTTGTTTTTCAAATTGGTCTTTATCTGGCATAAATTGACTAATGCATTTTTCACAATTCTCATCTCCTGTTGTAGCCCATACTTCATTTGTCTGTATATCTTTAATATAGAAAAACATTCCTTGTTTATAATCATCTGTCTTTTTGAAACGATTGATATAAATATCTTCGAATTTGCTAACTCCTTCACCATTTTGATTTATTGCAACAACATACTTTTCATTTCCTATAACATTTCCTTTTATAATTCTTTCATCAATTTTGTCATATTCCCTTACTGTATAATTTTCATAATCTTGATATTTGATTTTTTCTGGCTTTTCTTTGCTTTCTTTTGTTATAATAAATGTTTCAGGCATTCTTTCTTGTAATAAAATACTAACTGCTCTAATTTCAGGATTTTTAATAAATCTTTTCTGAAATATCATATCATTAAAAAGATTATTAAGTGATAATAAAATCAAAGCTTGATGATGTGCCATATATGTTTTTACTGGTTCAGATTTCTTACCTTTCGAAACTCTTTCTGGAGTATAATCTATTGATTCATAAAATCCATATTTATTATACATTCCTTCTTTCTCTAATTTTCTTAAATTTTCTATTACTTCTGTTGGAGTATCTGTAATAGCTAATACACTTCCATATGTTGCAGATACCATCTCATCTGCAAGCCCTCTTTTTAACCCAAGCCATGGAATCCCAAATGCCTTATATTGATAATTTGAATGTAAATCTTTTAAATTAAATGCGGCTTCAGATATTCCCCATGGAATTCCTAATTTTTGGCTATATTCTATTTGATTCATAATTAAAAATCTGCAAGATTCATCTAATAAACTTCCCTCATATCTTGGAATATTTATATTTGGCATTAAATACTCAAAAGCAGTGCCTGACCATGATATTAGTCCTTTATATTGTTTTAAAACAGTTAATGTTCTACTTAAATTATTCCAGTGCTTTGGTGGCACATCTTTTTTGGCAATCGCAACCAAACTAGCTTGTCTTGCTTCAGAAGCTAATAAATCATAATAAGAATCTGTTAATTTATTTTCTTCTATATTAAATCCTATTGAAAATAATCTTTGTTCTTCACTATATAATACTTTAAAATTTGTCTCTTCTATCATTTGAGTTAACTTATTTTTCAAATTCTCTATTCTATCATAGCTTATTTTTTCTTGTTCCTGAATTTCTTCCAAAAACACTCTTGTTGTATACATATATCCTATTAAGTTTCCACTATCCACTGTAGAAACATATCTTGGTACTAATGGCTCTTTTGTTTTTATGTTATACCAATTAAATAAGTGCCCATTCCATTTTGGAAGTTCATATACTACATTTATGATGTTTTCTAGTAATTCTATCGAGTTTGATAACTCTTCGAATCCCATATCATAACTTGCTATAACAGCCATCATTTCTAGCCCTATATTAGTTGATGAAGTACGGTCAACTATAATATTTTTTCTATCTTCTTGATAATTATCTGGTATTAAATAATTATTTTCCTCATTTAAATAATCATTAAAATATTGCCATGTTTTTCGTGCTATGTCTCTTAAATACTCTTTCTCATTTTCTGATATATTCTTTGATTTCTTTTGTGGTATCATACTTATTTCACACATGATTCCTGGGATGATAATCCATAGTGCCCCAATAATAACATATATCCATTGTTCTACAATACTTTTAGTAATAAATGTATATCCTATAAAAATAATTCCAACAATGACATTAAAAAACATCATTTTGTAATAATTTAATAATGTGGTTTTTGATTGCTTTTCAGCCTCTTCTGAAGTCATCCATTCAAGAAAATGTTTGTGCGAAAATATTAATCTATATAGTGTTTTTAATATAGAAATAATTTCAATATATGCCTTATATGGTAAACATCCTAGAGTTAAAATGGCTCTATAAAATATTCCCTTTACTCCTATTATATTTGGTGTAAATGTTTTTTGCCTTTTTTCGCCTTCCTTTCTTGAAAAAGCAAGGTCTAATAATTCAAGTAGAAAAGGATAAAAAATAGCTAGCAAAAAGAACCAAATTGGAAATCCGCCTGAATAATCCTAATATTAAAACAGATATATCAAAAATTGATCTTCTTAAATTATCAAATATTTTAAACTTTGATAATTTATTTAATTTTTTATTATTAAGCCATCCTATAATTTGCCAATCTCCTCTAGTCCATCGTGCAAGCCTATTCATAAAACTTGCATATTTCGTAGGATATCCATCCATTATCATAATATCTGTTACAAGTCCACATCTTAAATAGCTTCCTTCTAGTAAATCATGGCTCAACACTTTATTTTCAGGTATTTCTTCTTTTAAAACTTTAGAAAATACTTCTACATCATATATTCCTTTTCCAGTAAATATTCCTTCTCCAAAATTATCTTGATACACATCAGATATTGCATTTGTATAATTATCTATTCCTCCTGCTCCTGCAAATATTTTGGTAAATAAGTTTGTATGACTTGCATCCAAATTTATTCCCACTCTTGGTTGCATTAATGCATGCCCTTTTACAACTATTCCTTTTTCTATTTCTGGTCTATTCAAAATATGTGACATTGCTCCTATTAATTCAAATGCAGAATTTAATATTAATTCTGTATCAGAATCTAATGTGATTACATATTTTATTGTTGGAATTTCATTTTGCTCTATAGTATTTACCTTAAATTTGTTTTTTTCGTGTTTTAAAATAAACTCATTAAATTGAGTCAATAATCCTCTTTTTCTTTCCCAACCAAGGTATTTTCCTTCACTTTCATTATATTTTCTTTCTCTATATATAAAATGAAATATTGGAAATTCTTCTTCAGTAGAATATTTTGCATTTAATCTTTTTACTTCTTTTAATCCTTCTTCCTCTACTTCTTTGTCGAATTTCTCGTCTTTTACATCACTTTCTGAGCAGTCTCCTAAAACAGCAAAATATAAATTTTTAGTTTTATTAGCTAAATAATAAACTTCCATTTTTTGAAATAGTTCTTTTACTTTTTCTTTTGATTTTATTATTGTTGGTATTACTACAAATGTTGCATTTTCTTTGTTAATTCCATCTTTTAAATCCATTTTAGGTATTAATTTAGGTTTTACCGTTTTTCCTAATATATATTGAATTGTTTGAATTACAATTTCAGACATTGGTATAATTAATAACAATGCTAGTATTGACTTTGATATCACAACTGAAAATATGATTGTTAACAAAATAATTAAAAATATATGCATTTTAACTTTTGTATTATTTTTAATTATACGTTCCTTGTATTCTAACTTATTATATAATTTTTCTTTTCCCTCATCTATTAAGTAATATCCTATATGGCTTTTTTTACTTCCAATTTCTTCTTTTTCACATAATTCAACTACTTTTTTTGCAACATATATTTCTGACATATTTGTCTTTTTAGCTATTTCTTTTATCATATTTCTATAATATTCCTTTGTTTTATATTCCATATTTTCATATATGCCAGCAGGCTCTCTACTTAAAATTTCTTCTACTCCATTTATTTTCTCAAAAATATCTAAAAAATTAATTCTCTGAATCATTTTTATACTTGTTATGCAATTTGACATGGAAATTTTTCTTATTGCTATATCAAAATGTTCTTTCTGTATTGCTTCTGATACCGTGGTTCCGACCTTTTCAACCTCTTCTTCTAATATATTTAAATAACCATATGCTCTCTTTCCATATTTTTTTAGTGAATATGACATATATTCTATAAATGGATATCTCATACTTCTAAATTCATTATTTTTTAATTTTGTTGCAGTTATCTGATTGTATTTTAATTCATTTTTTTCTTTGTTTTCTACCAATCTTTCAATTATACTCTTTACCTTATATTTTTGTATTTGACTACTATAAATTTTTTCGCTTATTTCTGCAATATTATTAATAATAGCAATTTGAAGAAAAATCCCTATATTCCAGATTTCTTCCATATTTAATGTTTTTTTAGTCTGATATGCTTGCAAATATTTTTTCAAATTTTCTCCATTTATTTTATTATCTGTATATGCTACAATTTCTGTTGCTAATACATAAATTCTTGCAAAACCAGCATATTTTCCATTTTGAATTCCTACAAAATTAGCATATTTTTTTAATGTCATTTCTTTTTCTATTTGTCTTACAGCTTCTTCTATAATATAAAAATTATCTAATATCCATTCTCCTGCAGGATGTATGTTAATTCCTAATTTTATATGTTCATTTAATAATTTATATACATTTTTTATTTTTATATAATTTTCAACTAATTGTGGCACTGGATAAGTATTCTTGTTTGCTTTTGATTTTAAAGTATGTTGCATTGCCATTTTTTCTAAATGTTTTTTTAGTTGTTCTTCATCTAATATTGCTCCCTCTATATCTAATTTTTGAAAATTTTTCAAAAAAATCCACTCCTTGCAAAATATGTTTTATACATATTGTTTGCAAAAAGTGGTTATTTATACATTTTTAAAATGCATTGCTATATTTGCTTTTTAATATTTTCTTAGCATCTTCTATCTTTAATTCTAAGAATTCACTTGATTTATTATTTTCTTCTTGATATTCTTCTTGTTGATTATATAAATTCATTAAATAAAATGCTGCAGGTGTAATTCCACCCATTCCTACTAGAACTGATTTTTCATCACTGCTCATTTTTTCGTAATTTTCTGCTACAATAACTTTGTGGTATTCGTCATTAATTTTATTTGCACAATCTATAATTGTTCCATCATCTTCATTTATTGCCATATATACTTTACTTGAAAATACTGATTCATAAGAAATTCCTTTTTCATCTAGTATATTCTCTGCTGCTTCTTTTTTATTAACTGTTGTTACATATTCTCCGTCAAATGTTTTATACATACCAGCAACTCTTGTGTTTACAATATTAATAGCATCTGGCATTAAATCATTATTAGGTTTTTCTGAAATTTCTTCATGTTTTTTTACATACACTTCTTTTAACCATTCTTGTGTGTCTTTTATACTGCCTATATTGTCAATTTCTTTTTCTAAATTTCCGTTTTTATTTTCTTCTTTTACTTCTTCTTTAATCTCTTCTTTGCTCTCTTCTATAATTTCTGGTGCATTTTCTTCTGTTATATTTTCTTTTATTTCTTCTTTTTCTTCAATTTCTTTTTTAGAATTTTCAACTTGAGGTACTTCTACTTTTTTAGCTTCTGGTAATGCTAAAATAGTATCATATTTAGGTCCTTTAAATACTGATGCAACAGCAGCTCTGCTTGCCATTGCTTGGATTCCCATACTATTTACTATTCCATCTACTATTTTTATTTTTTCTTTTTTTTCTAATGTTCTACCTAATTTCTTTTCTTTTTTTGCTATTTCTTTATCATATTTTTCTTTAACATATTTTCTTAATTTTCTAAACATAGCATTTCTCTTTGCTTGTTTTTTGTTCTGTTTTTTCATTTTTTTATCTTCTTTGTATTCTTCGCCCATTTTTTCCTCCTATCGTATTCAAATATTATTTCCATAATATGTTATACTATTTAAAATAAATTGTCAAGAAAATTTTATTTATTTTTTAATTTATATTCCAATCCAGTATTGCGCTTTTTACTATCTACATTTCTTATCATAAAATCAATAATTCTGTCATTTCCTATTACAATTAGAAGCTTTTTGGCACGAGTTAAACCTGTATAAAGAAGATTCCTTGTAAGTAGCATTGGTGCTGCTTGTGGTATTATCATAATTACTACATCAAACTCACTTCCCTGTGCTTTATGTATTGTAATACAATAACTATGTTCTAATTGTTCTAGTTCATTAAATTCATACCAACAAACTTTTTCATCATCAAATTTTACTCTAACATTTTTTTGTTTTTCATCAATATTTGTTATTGTCCCCATTTCTCCATTAAATACACCATTTCCAATTTCTACACTTCCATCACTTCTTCTTTCCCAACTAATATCATAATTGTTTTTTATCTGCATTACTCTGTCTCCAATTCTAAATATAGCTCCCATACTAGCTTTTTCATTTTCGCCTTCTCTGTGTGGATTCAATTCATTCTGTAATGCTTTATTCATCTCTTTAGTTCCTAACAATCCTTTTTTAGTTGGGCTTAAAACTTGAATATTTTCAAAGAAATCATAGTCTCCAAATTTTTTTAATCTTCCATTACATAATGATAATACTTCTTCTAATATTTTTTCTTGACTATTTTCTTTTATAAAATAAAAATCTTGTTTTGAATCTTTTTCTAATTCTGGGTCTTCTTTAGATATAAAACCTTTTCCGTTATTTACCCTATGTGCATTTACAATTATTTTACTTTTAGCAGCTTGTCTAAAAATTTTGTCTAAATGTACTGTTACTATTTTTTCTGATGCTATTAAATCTTGAAGTACACTTCCTGGTCCTACTGATGGTAACTGGTCACTATCTCCTACTAATATTAGTTTTGTTCCTAAATATATGCAATCCAACAAATAACTCATTATAAACATATCTACCATTGAAACTTCATCAACTATTATAATATCTCCATCTATTGGTGCTCCTTGATATTCACTGTCTTTTTTAAATAAAGATTCTTCATCTACTTTTCCAATCTCTAATAATCTATGCAATGTACTTGCTTCTTCTCCTGTAGTTTCTGTCATCCTTTTAGCAGCACGGCCCGTTGGAGCGCACAAAACTATTTTGTATTTTTTTTGTTTATATATTTCAATTATACTTTTTATAATTGTTGTTTTTCCTGTTCCAGGTCCACCTGTTATAATTGTGACATTGTTATCATTTATTGCTCTAATAGCCTCTTTTTGTTTTTCTGATAACATTATATCTGTTTTTTCTTCAACTAGCTTTAATTCTTTTTCTATATTTGATACTTTTTTCATGTTTTTGGCTTTATCTAATTTTAATATTCTCTCTGCAATCTGATTTTCTGCTTTATAAAAACTATATAGATATACCCATTTTTCATCATTTCTATTTTCTACTACAATTTCATTATTTACTTTTAAGTTAACAATTCCATCTTGTATAACTGCTTCATTAACATTTAAAAGTGTTTTTACATATTCAATTAAATTAGATTCTAGTGTACAACAATGACCATTATAAGTTATTTTTATAAGAGCATATTTTATACCACTTTTTACTCTTTTTTGATTTTCTCTTTCTATTCCAAGTTTTATTGCCATTTGGTCTATCTGTTTAAAATCTACTCCTCTTGATATATCTATTAAAATATATGGATCTGCTTCTATTTCAGCAATCGCATTTGCACCTAACATATCATAAACTTTTTTGGCATTCTCTGCCCCTATTCCAAATCTTTCAAGAAATCCTACTATCTGCCAAACTTCCCAGTTTTCAACAAAGCTTTCAGATATTTCTACAGCTTTATCTTTACTTATTCCTTTTATTTGTGCAAGCTTTTCTGGTTCAAATTTTAGTACATGTATTGTTTCTTCACCAAATTTTTCTATTATCTTAGTTGCTGTTGCTGGTCCAATTCCTTTAATATTTCCATTTGCTAAATATTTTTCAAGTGCAGATAATGTTTGAGGCATTAATTTTTCAAATGTTTCTATTTTAAATTGTTCTCCATAATCTTTATGTTCAACAAACTTTCCTGTTATTTTTAGTGTATCTCCTTTTTTTATAAATGGTAAATATCCTACTACTGTTATTTGTTCATCTTCTGTTTCTATAACTCCTACTGTATAGCCATTTACTTCATTCTGATATATGATTTCAGATAATACTCCTTCAATTTCTTCCAACTTTGTCTGTCCTTTCATTATAATTTAGTTACAGTATAATATATTTTAGGAAATTTTTCAACAAAAATCTTTTTTACTATTGCCAAACCAAACTTTATATGTTATAATAATATGCGTTATAGTTTATTATTTACTAAGAGGAGGTGCATTCACATGCCAAATATTAAATCAGCAAAAAAGAGAGTTAAAATTATTGAAAAGAAAACATTAACAAATAATATGATAAAAACTGGATATAAATCAGCTGTAAAAAAATTCGAAGAAGCTATTGCTGCTGGTAATTTAGAAGAAGCAAAAACTTTATTTTCTGAAGCTACAAAAAAAATAGATCAAGCTTGCACAAAAGGTGTTATCGTAAAAAACACAGCTGCTAGAAAAAAATCTAGTCTATCTAAAAAATTAAATGCTGCTATGGCATAATAAAAATCGCTAAATAAATTAGCGATTTTTTCTTTTTTCTATTGTCATATTTTGTCTATTATGATATTATTACTACATACAAAGGAGGAGGTGTAAAGATGGAAGAACCAAACAATAATAAAGAAGTTAAAAGAACTAATAAAATAACATTATTAGGTTTCTTTTATACTCTTTGTGTTATTAGTATTATAAGTTTAGTTTGTTTAGTTTATGTTTTACATCTTAGAAATAAGGCTACAGAAGATAGATTAACAAAATTAGAAAATTCAATTAATACAATTCAAAATGAAAATATATCACTTGATGAAGATAATACTACACCAAATACTGAAAATAATAATACAAATTCTCTATAAAAAAATTTCCCTACATCGTAGGGAATTTTTTTTAGTTTTGATGTTGTTTTAAATTTACTCCATATGTTTTGTATACCCAATCATAGTAATCCCAAGTTTCTAATGTATCTGGTTTTCCATAATCAACTCCATATGTTTCAACTGTAACTTTTGATATTATAACATCATTTACTGGTGTACTTTTTTCTTTTTCTTCTGTATTTGCTTCGCTTGAAGAATTGTTAGAACTACTTGTTTCTGTCTCTTTTACTTCTACTTTTTCTATTTTATGAACTATATCCATTCCTTCTATTACTTTTCCAAATGGTGCATAATTACCATCTAATGATTCATTGTCTGCAGTCATAATAAAGAATTGTGAACCTGCTGAATTATAACTTTCTGTTGTTAATGAAGATGAATATGATGTATAATCTGCTCTTGCCATTGAGATTACGCCTTCTTTATGTTTTAAAGTATTTTTGGTATACTTATTTGATAAAAATTCTCCTTTTATACAATATTTTCTATCTTTATCTTCACTAACATCTATTCCTAAATCACTTAATTTTGGTGCTCCTGTTCCATCTCCATTAGAGTCTCCTCCTTGAATCATAAAACCATCTACAACTCTATGAAATTTTAATCCATCATAAAATCCATGTTGTGCAAGTGCTACAAAGTTTGATACTGTTTGTGGTGCCATCTCTGGGTATAATTCTAATTTAATTGTTCCAAAATCTTGAACTTCCATTGTAACAATTGGATTTTTCACTTCCATTGTCGCTTTTTTATAGTATCCATAAGATACTCCTCCTATTAATACTAAAATTAATAATAATGCTATTATTGTTATTATGTTTGATGCTTTTTTCATTTTTTCTCTCACCTTTCTAAATTAATATATTATCAAATGCAAATTGCTCTTGCATTTTTTTCAATGTTTGCTTAATTGTTTTCGCTCTTACTTCTCCAATTCCATCTACTTTATCTAAATCACTTATATCAGCAACTAATATATGTTGAAATGATCTAAATGATTTAACTAAATTCTCTACTATACTGTTAGGCATTCTTGGAACTTTATTCAAAATTCTATATCCTTTTGGATATACCGCTAACTCCTCAAAATTTTCTGAAGTTTCATATCCTAATATCTTTGCAATAGCTTGTTCTTTTATCAAATCCTCATGTCCCAATTTTGATAAACTTTCTAATATTTCTTCTGCAGGATCATCTTTTATCTGATAGTCTTTAATTAATTGTAGTTCTTCTTTTTCTAAGCCTCCAATCAATTCTTCCAACTGCATACTTACAAGTCTTCCATCATCACCCAACTCATAGATTTTCTTTTTGATTTCTTCTACGATTTTCATTACCATTTCGGCCCTTTGTATTACAGTTAGTACATTATCTAGTGTAACTATATCATTAAATTCATATTCATTTAATATGCTTAATTTACTATCATATACTTTTCTATATTTTTCTAATGTTTGTATTGCTTGATTTGCTTTATTTAAAACAGCATCCGTATCTTCTAATATATATCTATAATTTTCTTTAAATACTGTAATTATGTTTCTTCTTTGAGATATACTAATGACTAATTCTCCAGTTTGTTTTGCTGTTCTTTCTGCAGTTCTATGTCTAGTACCTGTTTCTACTGTTGGAATTTGATATGATGGAATTAATTGGGCATTTGCAAATAATATTCTTTTCATATCTCCACTTAATACTATTGCTCCATCCATTTTTGCTAGTTCGTATAGTTTAGATGAAGTATAATCTTCATTTATAAAAAATCCTCCATCTACTATCTCACTAATAACATCTTGCTTATCTGTTATTAATAATAGTGCACCAGTTTTGGCTTTTAATATGTTATCTAAGCCTTCTCTTATTGGCGTCCCTGGAGCTATTTTCTTTAGGATTTCTGCTATTGGATCTTCCTTTATTGAACTCATTCCAACTTTTCCTCCTTAACTGCCTTATTTAATGCCAAGCTTTCTTAAAGCTTCGCCAATATTTTTCACTCCTATTATATCTAATTTATACTCATCTTTCAAGCCTTTTTTATTATTTTCTGGAATTATGCACGTTTTAAACCCTAATTTTTCTGCTTCTTTCAATCTTTTTTCTATTAAATTAATTCTTCTAACTTCTCCTGTTAATCCTACTTCTCCTATTACTACTGTAGATTGTGAAATTGGAACATTTTTATATGCAGATGCTACTGTTGCTATAATTCCTAAATCTACCGCCGGTTCTGATAATTTCATTCCACCTGCAATATTCAAATATACATCTTGATTTCCTAATGATAATCCTGCCTTTTTTTCTAATACTGCTATTAATACTGCAAGTCTATTATAATCAAAACCATTTGCCGTTCTTTTTGGTAATCCAAATACTGTTTGTGATGTCAACGCTTGTATCTCGACTAATATTGGTCTTGTTCCTTCTATACTAGCAACAATGCAAGAACCTGATGGATTATCATCTCTCTCTGTTATTAAAATATCTGATGGATTGGTTACTTCACACATTCCTTCTTGTTTCATTTCGAACATTCCAATTTCATTTGTTGATCCAAATCTATTTTTTACCGCTCTTAAAATTCTATACGTATTATATCTTTCACCTTCAAGATAAAGAACTGTATCTACCATATGTTCTAGCACTCTTGGTCCAGCTATATTTCCTTCTTTGGTTACATGTCCTATTATAACCGTTGTTATTTGTTGTGCTTTGCATACTCTCATTATCTGTGCTGTTATTTCTCTTACTTGACTTACACTTCCAGCAGCTGCAGTAATTTCATCTGAATACATAGTTTGAATAGAATCTATTATAACAAGTTTTGGTTGCATTTCTGATATTGCTTCTTTTACTACATCAATATCTGTTTCTCCTAAAAACATTAAGTCATTATTTTTTACATCTAACCTGTCTGCTCTTAATTTTATTTGTTCTGCTGACTCTTCTCCTGATACATATAAGACTTTTCCTTCTCCCTGTACTTTTTCACATAATTGTAATATTAATGTGGATTTTCCAATTCCAGGCTCTCCTCCTAATAATATTAAAGAACCTTTTACCAATCCTCCACCTAAAACTCTATCTAATTCTGCATATCCTGTTGAAGTTCTATTAGCTTCTTGACCTACATATGTACTTAAAGGCTTTGGTGTATTATTTATTTTCTTTTCTATTTTATTTGTATCTGTATATTTTTCTACTTTTTGTTCATAAAATGTGTTCCAGCTATTACATGCAGGGCATTTTCCTAGCCACTTTGGTGATTCATTTCCGCATTCGCTGCACACAAATATTGTTTTTGATTTTGCCATTTTTTACCTCTTTTCTGATTTTGAAAAAAAATTGAGTAGAAATTTTATTTTCCCCCTCAACTTTTCATATTATATCACTTTGTTTTTTCAAACACAATAGAACAGCCAAATTTTATGGCATATATTTCCTTTGATTTTGTTCAATCAAAATGTTATTATATTGATAAGAGGTGATGTTATGCAAAAATTTTTTTCTATACTCAAAAATTTAGACAAAGACACTTTTAAAATTATAAAATATGGTTTATTATTTTCTGGTCTTGTTTGCTTAACTTCAATTGGTATATTACTTGGATACATATTTTTAGGATTTAACATACTATATCATTTAGGCTTAACTTTAATGCAATCTAGCTTTTCTTTTGCTATTGAATTTGTTATCTGTGGAATTGTTGTTGATTCATTGAAAAAATATAGTATATAAATGCATAAAAAGCAAGTTAAAACTTGCTTTTTATTTGTTTGGAATATAATACCCTACCCCTCTTTTGGTAATCAAAATTTGTGGATTTGATGTATCTTTTTCAATTCTTTCTCTAATTCTTCTTACAGTTACATCAACTGTTCTTATATCACCATAATATTCATATCCCCATACTCTCTCTAGCAATGCTTCTCGAGTTACAACTTGACCTGGTTGACTTGCTAAAAATTTTAATACCTCAAATTCTCTTAATGTTAAATTTATTATTTTTCCATCTATATGAACTTCGTATTTTTCTAAATCAAGTACAAGCGATCCAACTTTAATTGTACTTTCTTTCTTTTCTTCCTTTTTATTTTCATTTTCTTTTGCTGTTGCTTGTGCCGCTTCTAATGTTGCTTCAACTTTTCTTAAATTAGCTTTAACTCTAGCAACAACTTCTCTTACACTAAATGGTTTTGTAATATAATCATCAGCCCCAAGTTCTAGTCCTACAATTTTATCTAATTCATCATCTTTGGCTGAAACCATTAATATTGGAACATTATATACATTTTTTATTTTTTTGCATACAGTTAGCCCATCCATTCTTGGAAGCATTACATCTAGCAATATTAAATCTGGTCTTTTTTCTAAAGCTATGTCTACTGCTGTTTGTCCATCATTTGCCTCTATTGTATTATAGCCTTCTCTTCTTAAATTATGTACTAATAGATCTACAATCTTTTGCTCATCATCTACAATTAGTATTGTCTTTTTTTCATATTCATAATTTTCTTCCATATTTGACCTCCAATACTTTTATAGTTTTATTTATATCACAAATTCAAGCAAGTTACAAGGCTTTTTTTTAATTTTGACAAAGTATTATCAAGTAATTATTTTGCCTAAAATGTTGATAATGCTTTTAATATTCCAAGTTTTCCATATTCATATGTAAGTCCCCCTTGCATATATGCAATATATGGAGGTCTAATTGGACCATCACAGCTAAGTTCAATTGTTGAACCTTCTGTAAAAGTTCCAGCAGCCATAATAACTTGGTCATCATATCCTGCCATTGCACTTGGTTCTGGTACAACATTAGAATCAATTGGAGATCCCATTTGAATTCCTTGGCAGAATTTTATAAGTTTATCTGCACTTTCTAATTCTATTGTTTGAACAATATCTGCTCTTGGTTCATCATATTTAGGATTTACATTATAACCTAATCTCTCTAATATTCTACTTGCAAATACAGCTGTTTTAACCGCACTAGCAACTACACTTGGTGCAAAAAACAATCCTTTAATAAATGATGTATTTTGATTTAATGAAGGACCTATTTCTTTTCCTACACCTGGAGCTGTTAACCTTTCAGCACACAATTCTATTAAATCTTTTTTTCCTGTTATATATGCACCACTAGTTGCAATACCTGCTCCCAAGTTTTTCATCAAAGAACCTACAATAATATCTGCTCCTACTTCTGTTGGTTCTTTTTTTTCTACAAATTCACCATAACAATTATCAACCATTATAATAACATCTTTATTTACTTCTCTAATAGCCTTAATTGCTTTTTCAATCTTATCAATTGTCAAACTCTTTCTTGTAGAATATCCTTTAGACCTTTGAATTTCAATTAGTTTTAAATCATTTTTAGAAGCTCTTGCTTTAATAGCTTCAATATCAAAATCATCATTAACTAACTCAATCTGTTCATATTTAACTCCAAATTCCTTTAAAGAGCTTTTACTTTGTTCTTGACTTATACCAATAATAGTTTGTAAAGTATCATAAGGAGCACCAGAAATGCTTAACATAGTATCTCCTGGTCTTAATAATCCAAATAAAGTCACTGCTAATGCATGAGTTCCAGAAATAATTTGTGCTCTAACCAAAGAATCTTCTGTCTTAAAAATTTCTGAATAAATCTCTTCAATTTTATTTCTACCAACCTCATCAATACCATATCCTGTTGAAGAATGTAAATGCATTTCAGATAGTCCACATTTTTGGAAAGCATTTAAAACTTTCAAACTATTCCATTCTTTTATATTATCAATTTTTTCAAATTGAGGTTGAATCTCTTTTTCTACCTCTTTTGCCAATTCTAATATTTCATTTTTTATTCCAAATTCATTATACATTTTTAATCTCCTTTGCGAATTTGGGGTCGGTCCTTTTTTTCGCATGCTAATTTAAGCTCCGACCCCATTTTTACATATTTTACCTCAATTTATTCAAAATATCAAGATTTTTCTTACATTTTAGCCTGTTTTGCTTATTATATCTTTCTTCATTTTATTAATAATCTTTTTTTCCAGTCTCGAAATATAGCTTTGCGATATTCCAAGTTCATCTGCAACCTCTTTTTGTGTTTTTTCTTTTCCACTTATAAATCCAAATCTCATTTCCATAATATTTTTTTCTCTATCGTTTAATTTTTTTATAGCCTCTTTGAGTAATTTCATATCAACTTCATCTTCTAGTTTTCTATATGTAACATCAGGGTCTGTTCCCAAAATATCTGATAACAAAAGTTCATTTCCATCACTATCTTTATTTAATGGTTCATCTATTGAAACTTCTAACTTTATTTTATTATTTCTTCTTAAATACATTAAAATTTCATTTTCTATACATCTTGAAGCATATGTAGCAAGCTTAATTTTTTTATCTGAATTAAATGTGTTTACACTTTTCATTAATCCTATTGTCCCAATTGAAATTAAATCTTCTATTCCTATTCCTGTGTTCTCAAACTTTTTAGCAATATATACGACCAATCTTAAATTTCTTTCAACTAACAATTTTCTTGCCTCTATACATTCGTCTGTATCTAATTTTTTTATTGTTTCTTCCTCTTCTTCTGCTGTCAATGGCGGTGGCAATGTTTGACTACCAGCAACATAAAATATTGGTAAAATTTCTTTTTCTTCATCTAAAGTACCTTCAATATATTTTGCACAAATATTGCTAATGCTCTTTTTTATAAAATCAATTAAACTCATTTTCCTTCCTTTCGTTTATTGTAAACTTCACCTCTCTTTCAAATTCATTGTACAACTTTTTAATTGCAAATACTGTCTCTTTTTATTGTAGAAAAAAAGAAATAATCGCTATTTTACGATTATTTCTTTCATGTTTTCTTAAAAAATTACTTCTACATTTTCGAGTTGAATAACAGGTAATTTTTCTAGTCCTACATTTCTCGCATACATAACAGCAAGAAATCCATCTAGCACAAAGCCATTTTTGTCAATAATAATTGGCTTTTGAAAATGATGATATGTTTCAAAATATTTTGCTATTTTTTGATACTTTTTTCCTTTATAATTTTCTTGCATATTAAAAACTACAATGAGCTGATATATTCTTTTTTCAGTTAGCCATTCGATCGGAATATTGAAGTCATTAAACTGCCTTGTATAATCTTGATATTTCTTAATTTCTTTTCTAAAACCTTCTACTCTTCCGAGTTTTTTAGCTTTTAAGTATGCTTTATATTGGCTGGTATTTAAATTGCCTTTTTCATTATTACATTTCTTACAGCTTGGAAGCATATTATTTGTAATTGTTGGGCCTCCAAATTCTTGTGGATACATGTGATCTATTGTTATTTCATCTTCTGGAATAAGTTCTTTACAATAACAACACCGTCCCCTTCCTTTCATTTGATATGTAAGTTCTGTCATAGCCTTCCGAAACGATACATCCCATCTAATTTTCAAAATTCCATTATCAACGAATGCACCTTTTTTACAATTAGGACCTTCCATGCAAAATTCTCTCGGTAATTCAATAATCATTGTTCTACCCTCCCTGCATTTTTTTATATTATACATTCTTTTTTTATGTTAGTTCAAGTCCTATTAACGCCCTATATTCTCCTTTTTTGGTTAATGACTTATCATATACTCCAATTATCACATCTTTTGAACACTTTTTTTCTTCTTCAAAGTCCACTTCTATTCCATCTGCCTTTATTCCTAATAGCATTCCATTCTGTTTTCCTAAAGACGAGAATGGAATACATCTTAATCTAGGAATATATTTTTCAGGAACACCATCTAAATTTCCACTTAATATATTTTCTACATTATTGCATATTTCTTTAGGCAAAACTTCTTCTAATAAATTATTTTCTATTATTACAACTGGCCTATTGGTTATAGGCTCTTTTGCTAAATTTCCCGTATCAATCATTGCTATTGTTTGAATTACCTTTTCATCTATGAAAACTTTTATTTTACAATACATATCTTTTGAATTAATTTTAGTTTTTATTAATTTAAAAGATATTTTTACTATTATGAATGCAATAATTGCTCCTAAAAATATAACTTTTAATACATATTTTCCAACATATACTCCATTTTTTATAAATATCTCTTGAGGCTTCAAAAAGTAAATTAAATATAATGCCACTCCTCCAAATACAAATGAAGTCAAATAAAATATCAATACCTGTTTACACATTTTTTTAACTGTTTGTGGATTAAACGCTATGTATACTATGACTATTGCTAAAATCCATTTTGAAATTATTGACGTATAAATTGAAATTTCTGTAGTATATGCTATTATTGCATATATACTCCCTATTAAACTTGCTGTTATGATTCTTATAACTTTTGGTTTAACTTTTAATATAATAGATGTCGTATATAAAATGATTATATTCATTATTAAATTTTCTAAAAAAGCAACATCAATGTAAATTGTTATATTTTATCACCTTCTCCTTTTTGTATTCTATTATAATTTATATGTTTTAAAAAAACTGTCTTTTCTTGGTTTCTTAAACATTTTTATTATAAAAATCTAAAAAGACCAGTTTTAAAAACTGATCTTTTTTTTATTACATATTTTTGTTTTTATTTTTACGTAAGAAAGCTGGTATATCTAAATCTCCTTGTGAAGAATTTACATCTGATGCTGGAATTGAACTTGGTTTCTTCTCCCATGATTTATTAATAAAACTATCTACTGTTGATGCAACTCTAGCTTCTGGTTTTTCAAATCCTGTAGCGATTACTGTAATTTGTATTTCATCTTTCATATCTGGATCTGTAACTGTACCAAATATGATATTAGCTTCAGGATCTACACTGCGTTGAACTAGTTCAGCAGCTGTATTTACTTCATGTAATCCAAGATCTTCTCCACCAGTTATATTAATAATAACACCTCTTGCACCTTCTATTGATGTTTCTAGTAATGGGCTTTGTACTGCTTGTTTTGCAGCATCTTCTGCTCTGTTTTCTCCAGATGCTCTACCAATACCCATATGTGCCATTCCTGTGTCTTTCATAATTGTCTTAACATCTGCAAAGTCTAGGTTTACTGTTCCTGTAACTGCAATTAAATCTGATATTCCTTGTACACCTTGTCTTAATACATCATCTGCCATTCTAAATGCGTCATTTATTGATGTTTTTCTATCAATTATTTGTAATAATTTATCATTTGGAATTACTACTAATGCATCTACTTTTCCTTTTAAACTTTCTATTCCACGTTCAGCTTGTGAAAGTCTTTTCTTTCCCTCAAATGTGAATGGTTTTGTAACAACTCCTATTGTTAGTATTCCCATTTCTTTAGCTGCTTGTGCAACTATTGGTGCTGCTCCTGTACCTGTTCCTCCACCCATTCCGGCTGTAACAAATACCATATCTGCTCCTCTTAATGTCTCTGCTATTTCAGATTTATTTTCTTCTGCAGATTGTGCTCCAATATCAGGGTTAGCCCCTGCACCTAAGCCTCTTGTTATTTTTTCCCCAATTTGAATTTTTGTTCCTGCTTTAGACTTTGTTAATGCTTGTCTATCTGTATTAACAGCAATAAAATCTACTCCTTTTATTCCTGCTTCTATCATTCTATTTACTGCATTGTTTCCGGCACCACCAACACCTATTACTTTTATTGTGGCTGTTCCATCCATCATTGCAACATCTTCACATTCCATCATAAAGATTTTCCTCCCTATAAAAATTATAATTTTGTTTATCTTTTACCAAAGCACTGTTCCTTACACTGCTTCTAATTTTTAAGAATAAAAAAATTCTTTTATTCTTTCAATTATTACCTTAAATATGCTTTCATTTGACTGTGAATCAATTTTGCTTGAAACTGATTTTGCAAATGGCCTTGCAGCAATATATCTTACAAGTGCATAACTGGTTCTAAATTCTGGTTTTACTGTGCTTACAGCTCTGCCTGTTGACATTTTTACAGGAATATTTAAGTTTATCTTTCCTGCTACATCACTTTTATTAATATTTGTGATTCCTCTTCCAGCTAATATTACTGTGTTAATATTTTGCTTTACATTTTGTGTTGTTATGTCTTTGTTTATTATTGTAAATATTTCTTCTATTCTTGCTTCTATAATTTCGATTAGTTCAGAACTTTTTATTACTTTATTTCTGCTTTCGTCTCTACATGTATTTAACATTATTTCGTTATCATTATCTATAAATGATTTTAATGCTAAACCATATTGTTTCTTTAATTTTTCTGCTTCTTCTTCAGAAATATTTAACACTAATGCTATATCATTTGTAATGTTGTCACCACCTAAAGGAATTGTATTTGTATAGGTAAATGCATTTCCTTCAAATACACCAATTTCAGTGTTTCCAGCTCCAATGTCAAGTAACATTACATTATCATATAATTCATTAGTATCTAACATTAAATTTCTCTCTGCTAATGCTGTTGGCACTATTCCATCTATTTCAATTCCAACTCTTTTGAAAATTGTTGCCAACTGTCTGACATATTCTTTGTCAGCTAAAATAATTTGTGCTTTTAATGTAAAGTTTGAACTTAAATTTCCTACTGGATCTGATACTACTTTTCCATTATCAAGCACTACTTCTGATGGTACTATGTCTATTATTGTTTTCCCTTCTGGTATTTCTATGTCTTTAGCTTGCATCATTGCATTTTGAACATCTCTTAATGCTATTCCAGCAAATTTGTCTTTTAGCTCTTTTACTACGCTATTTTGAACTATTGTAACATATTTTCCTGGAATTGTTACATATGCTGAATTAATCTTAAAATCTGCCTCGTCTTCAGCATCTTTAATTGTTTTCGCAATACTTAAACTAATTTCTTCTTCGCTAATTATTTTTCCCTTTTTTAGCCCACTACATCTCTCTGATGTACTACAAATTGTTTCAATTTGTCCGAAATTGTTTACCTCTCCTACAACAGTGCAAACCTTGGATGTACCTATATCAATACCAACTATGATATCACCTATTGCCAAGATAATTCCTCCAATTTTTATTGTGTTTTTCTAGTGTTATATATATTACATTTTGACAAAAAAGTCAATACAATTTGAAATATTTTTGAAATATTTTTGTAATATTTTCGCAACATTTTGTAATAGTTTTGTAATCTATTTTTAGCTATTCTTACTGCGCCAGCTCTTTTCCTTTTTCAGCTTTTTTTGCAGTCCATTTTTCAATGTAATACCTTCTGATAATTGTTAAATTAGTAAACATTCTACCTACAAATACCACTAATGCAGCTAAGTATATGTCCAAATTTAACTTTTGTCCTAAATATGTCAAAGCTATTGAAAGAATACTATTGCAGAAAAATCCTGAAATAAATATATTCAAATCAAAATTTTTCTTTAATACTGATGTAATTCCACCAAAGACTGAATCTAATGCTGCTACAACTGCTATAGCCAAAAAAGTTGAATATGTATATGGAATTACTGGTGCATTCATGCCTATTAAAGCTCCTATAATACAGCCAATTACAATTGCTATAACTATCATTTTATTTCCTCCTAATTTATATATTTTGTATTTATATCTTTATCATATTTTTCTATTTTTATTTTTTTGCTAGCATCTACACTTGTTTCATGTCCTAGCTCCTTTAAGTAGTCAACACCACCACCTTTTCCTGATACTGCACTTTTTAAGTAATCTGGATTTCCTATTGCATTAATAATATATGGTGAACTAATTTTTTCTCCATTAACCTTTAAAAATTCATCACCAATTGAATATATAGCAGATGTTGATATTATTCTATTGCCATTCACAGATATTGCTTCTGCTCCAGCTGCAAATAATTCATTTACAATTGTTAATAATTCTGATGAATCAATGCTTTTTACGACTCCTCCATCTGCTAGTTGAGTTCCAGCCTTATCTGTAAGCTGAATAACTATTCCTTCTCCCTCAACATCTGTTTTTCCTAAGTTTTCATTCAATTGTTCTAGCTCTGACTCTAACAGTTGAGTAGTTTTAGCATCTGACTCTCTTTCATTTTTGTATTCATCAATTTTTGAAGTTGTATCTTGATATTTTTCTTCTAACTCTTTATACTTTTCATTCCAATTAGTTAGTTCAAGTCTTAATTCTGATTCTCTCATAGTTTCTATCGCTGTTATATCTGTTTGTCTAACTACCTTAAATTGCATAAACATTACTAACATTAAAGAAAAACATGCAATCCAAATGGCAATTGCCATTACAACTTTTTCTTTACTTACCTTGATTTTCATTCACTCCATTCCTTTCAGCTATTTACTTTTAGCATATTGAAATTTTATAATTCCTGTATATTTTGGTATTGTTACTGTTTTTTTATCAGCCATTTTCTCAACAGTTACTTTCAAATATCTCTCTTCTCTCAAATAATATAAATATCCTCCAGTTCTATTTACATTAATCAACAACTCTGGAAGTCCAATCGCTTTTATCGTAAATGGTGCTCCTATTTTTTCTCCATTTACTTTTATTATATTTCCATCACATTCAATTGAAGATGTTGAAATTAATCTTTGATCATTTATAGAAATAGCTTCGGCTCCTGCATTTTTCAACTCATTTACAACACTTAGTAAATCTGAGTCATGCGCTAATAATAAATTTGGATCATATAACCAATTATTCAATGGAATATCTTGATTATCATTAATTGTTATTACTAGTCCATTTCCAGTTACTTCTGTTAATCCTAATATTTTATTTTTCTCTTTAATTTCATTTTCTAATTGTGTTAATTCAGTATTATTTTGAGTCGCTTTATTTCTTTCTTCTTCTAATTTGTTTTCAGCATTTTCTAACTGTTGATATAAATTATCATATTTTTCTTTAGATTTCAATACAGCATCTCTCAATTCATTTTCCTTTGCATTAGTGCTTAATGTAGTACCATTTTTAGTTACAGTTTTAATTTGGACAGCAATTCCATATGATAACAGCACACACATTATTCCTAATATCAAACTAATTATTTTTTTGTTCATAATTGTATTCCTTTCTACTCTGCATAAAAATATGGTAAAAACCCTTCATTTAAATTTCCATTAACATATAATGTTCCCTTATTATCTTTTTCTTGTTTTAGTAATGCATTAACATAGTCAAATCTATTTTTTAAATTGGTTGCATCACCTAAATTTATTTTTATTTCATCACTATCTAAAGTAATTACATATTCATCTTTTACTTGAATCTGTGTTATTTTCTCTAGAATTCCTATTCTTTTGCATTGTTCCATTATTTGAAGAACATTTTCCATTTTGTCTAAATCTTTTTGGTCTAATCTTTTTTGATTTTGAGCATCATTCTCAGTTAATTCCATTCCAATTATTATTGGAAGCTCTAGCTTGTCCTTAGATGTCTCTAATATATATCCTTGTTCATCTATATAAATATAAGACTCATCTTCTGTCTTTATTTTGTATTGTTTTTTTCGTTCTGTAACTTCTATTTCTATTTCATTAGGATATTTTTTATGAATTTGAGCATCTTCTATATAACCATGTTGTTTTAATTTTACTTTTATTACAATCCCAAGTTGTGAAAAAATATTGTCTCCTTTTTTTACTTCTGCCATTTCTATTATCTTATCATTTGATACTTGTTGATTTCCTTTTACAGTTATTTTTTTTATTTTAAATGTTGGTGATGTAAATAGGAAAATCCCTAAAGCCAATATTAATACTATAATTAATAATGCTGTTAACTTGTTTTTATTTTTTTTTCTTTTTCTTTTTTCCATTTCTCGTTGTTTATTAATTTTAGTTTTTGGTCTTGCACTTCTTTTTTCCATCTTTACTTCACTTCCTTTGTATTTTTATAGTCATTTTTTGCCTTTTTTATTTTATCACATTTTATGGTATTTGTGCTATACTTTTTAAAATTTTTTACAAATTTTTAATATTTATTATAACCTTAAGAATGGTAACTATATTAAAATTTAATAATTATCCCCATTCTAAAAATTCTATCAAAAGTTTTTCAAACTTTTTAGAATTTTTGAACGGTCCCCACAATTCATTATTAAATTTTAATATAGTTACCATTCTTGAATTATCAATCTTCTAAATAAATTTTTGCACCTAAATTCTTCAATTTATCAACAATATTCTCATATCCTCTTAAAATATAATGAACATTATCTACTTGAGTAACACCTTTAGCAACAAGAGCCTCTAATACTAAAGCCGCTCCTCCCCTTAAGTCTGATGCTACAACACTCGCTCCTTGAATTCTCTTTGTTCCTTTTATAACAGCCGTTCTGCCTTCTACATTTATCTTGGCTCCCATCCTATTCAATTCTTGAACATATTTATATCTACTTTCAAAAATATTTTCCGTTATTATTGATGTACCTTTAGCCGTGGTTAATAGAGCTCCAAAAATAGATTGCATATCAGTTGGAAAACCTGGATAAGGCATTGTCTTTATATCAACAGCTTTTATTCTTTTAGGAGCCTTTATTTCAACAGTATTTTTCTCAATCTTTAATACACAACCAGCTTCCTCTAATTTATTTAATATTGGTTCTATATGATTAGAATTTAGATTTGTTACTTTTAAATTTCCACCAGTTATTGCACCAGCAACTAGATATGTTCCAGCTTCTATTCTATCTGGCATAATATTGTAGCTTACTTCTGTTAATTTCTTTACACCGATTATTTCTACTCTATCTGTTCCTGCCCCCTTAATTTTAGCTCCAGCCTTGTTTAAAAACTTAACTAAATCCTCTATTTCTGGTTCTTTTGCAGCATTTGTTAAAACAGTTACTCCTTCAGCTAAGCAAGAAGCTAAAATAATATTCTCTGTTGCTCCAACACTTGGAAAATCCAAATGAATTTGTGTTCCCATAATTCTATCAGCTTCACAGATTATTTCTCCATATTCCTCTTTTATATTAATTCCAAGTTTTTCAAAACCTTTTAAATGTAAATCTATTGGTCTTGAGCCAATTTCACATCCACCTGGATATGAAAAATTAGCTTTTTTATATTTTCCAATTATTGCTCCTGCAAGGATTACAGAAGATCTCATTTTTCTCATTAAATTTTCAGAAATTTCATAAGTATGTATTTTACTTGTATCTATAATTATTTTATTATTTTTTTTAGTAACTTTCCCTCCTATATCTTTTATTATTTCAAACATTGTTTGAACATCTTGAATATTAGGGACATTATACAATGTTGTTTTTCCTTTTATTAACACTGTTCCAGCTATTATCGGTAATGCTGCATTCTTAGATCCAGATATTTGAACTTCTCCTTCTAATTTTTTTCCTCCTTGAATTATAAGTTTTGACATTTTTTCACCCCTTTTTCTTTTTTGCTATATTTTATGTAATTTAAAATGTATTTGTGAATTTCTATAATTTCAATTGATTTTTTATTTTTTTTATTATAGAATAATATAAAATATGAAAAGGAATAATATATGGAACAAAAAATAGAAAAAAAGAAATTTACAATATTAGGAATAGATTTATGGGAAATACTAGCTTATTTTATAATTTATAGTATAGCTGGCTTTTTTATTGAAACAATGTTTGCACTAGTAAGATATGGTGTACTTGAAAGCAGACAAAGCTTTTTATATGGACCTTTTTGCAGTATCTATGGAGTTGGTGCTGTTGTTATGATAATATTTTTACAATACTTCATGAAAAATAGATTTTCACTATTTGTTGGTGGATTTTTTATTGGTTCAATAACTGAATATTTAATAAGTTGGATAGGAGAATGCATTTTACATGTAAAGTGGTGGGACTACTCAAATATGCCATTAAATATCAATGGACGTATTTGTATTTACTATTCATTTTTCTGGGGAATGTTAGCATTATTTTTAATGAAAGTAATCCATCCTAGAATTAGAAATTTATTAGCATATACTTTAAAAAAATTTAATCTCAAAGTTGTAAAAACAGTTATAATTGTAACTACAATTTTTATTATAGTTGATTGCTTAATTTCAATATATGCAACAAATTTATTTACAATTCGTATGATAGCTAATAATGACTTAAATGTAAAAAATAAAGAAATCATAATATCTTTAAATGATAAAATTAATAATAGCTCATTTAGAAAAAAACTAATTAACACTGTGTTTTCTGACAAAATTATGCTTGTAACATATCCAAACTTAAAAATTCAACAACTTGATGGTTCTATGGTATATTTTAAAGATTTATTACCAGATATACAGCCTTATTACTATAGATTTCAGGATAGAGATTTTTATAAATAAAATGACTATATAGGATAAACTATATAGTTGTTTTTTTATATAGTAGGAAAGTTCTCCTTGTAGGAGGACTTTCTGTACTAGATAAATATGGCGAGTCTTAGATTTTCTTAAAATTTGCATTTGATAGAAAATCTTAGACTCGCTTTTTTATTTAAAAAATGCTTTTAATTTCTGTATAAAATTTCTCTTAGGGACTACACTTATTGGTAAACTTTTTTTCATTGCATTTTCTGTTTTCATTATTATATTATTAATATTTAATCCATATTTAGATTTTACCTCATCTGCAGAACCTGATTCTGTAAATACATCTTCTACTCCCACAAACTCTAATGGTGCATGTTTAGACTCCTTAGCAAGTATTTCTGCTACTGCACCTCCAAGACCTCCAATTACAGAGTGATTCTCAATAGTTACAACTGCTTTCACTTTATTAGCCATATTTTCTATTAATTCTTCATCAATAGGTTTTATTGAAAAAACATTTATCAATTTTCCTTTATAGCCTTTTTCTCTTAATGCCTCAAAACCTTTATAAGCAATACCAGCAGCTGTTCCTTCATAAATTAATGCAAAATCATTTCCTTCACTTTTAATTAATTTAGCTTTTCCAATTTTTGAATTCTGATCAAATTGAACATCTGGCACTTTATCTCTAGCAACTCTAATATAAACAGGACCATCATAATCTATCGCTATTTTTAATGCTTCTTTCATTTCTTTTACATTTGATGGATCTAATATTTTCACATTAGGTATAGAACGAACTATTGCAATATCTTCATTTGCATGATGTGATGCTCCATCTTTTCCATTATCCATACCTGCATATGTTCCAATCATTTTTATATTGGCATTTGCATATGCAGCCTGGCGCAATTGTGTCCAAGCTGTACCTGCTACAAAAATTGCAAAATTAACGTAAAATGGAATTTGTCCTTCTGCAGCCAAACCTGTTGCAATAGACATTGCACTAGCTTCTGCAATCCCAGTCTCTACAAATCTTTCTGGAAACTCTTTCTGAAATTCTATAGTTTTTGTAGATTTGGCCAAATCACTATCAATTACATATATTCTTTTATCTTCTCTTGCAAACTCACATAAAAATTCACCAATTTTATCTCTTAAACATATCTCTTCCATTTAATTCACCCCAGCTTTCTCTAAGTCTTTCATTGCAATTTTATATTCTTCATCACTAATTGCTCCATTATGCCACTTAGGGTTGTTCTCCATAAAAGATATACCTTTTCCCTTAATTGTATTGCATATGATTGCTATTGGCTTTCCTTGAACTGTATAAGCCTCATTTAAAGCATTTACAACTTGTTGCATATCATTTCCATCAATCTCTATTGTATGGAAATTAAATGCTCTTATTTTATCTGCTAATGGTTCCAAATTCATAGATTTATTTGTTTCGTCATAAGATGAAAACTTATTATAATCAATTATTAAAATTAAATTATCTAATTTATAATGAGCAGCTTGTAAAAGTGATTCCCAAATCTGCCCTTCTTGCATTTCGCCATCCCCTACAATAGCATATACATGATGATTATCATTTTTATTTCTTTTAGCAATTGCCATTCCAACAGCAATTGAAAGGCCTTGACCTAATAAGCCTGTTGTTGCATCAACCTCTGGTATTGTTCCTGTGTATGGATGTCCTTGTAGCCTAGAATTAATAAATCTTAATGTTTTCATCTCCTCATCTTTTATAATACCTTTTGAATTTAATACAGCATATAAAGCTGGAACTGTATGTCCTTTTGACAATACTACTTTACTTCTTTGCTCTTCTGCAAAATTTACATCTATTTCATAGATTGCTGTTAGCATGTCTATTATAGATAGTGATCCTCCTTCATGTCCTGATTTTGCTTCATATATCATATTTATGATACGTTTTCTATTTTCATTTGCTAAATATTTTAAATGTTCTATGTCAATCATCTAACATTCTCCTTTCTAATCTTTTGTACTATGTTTCATTTATATCTAATAAAGAATATATATCATTTTCATTATTTAATTCTTTTATATTCATTATTACCCCTTTTCCTTTTACTATTCCACCTAATTCCAATATAGCATTTTCTATTGCTTTCATAGTATTTCCTGTTGCATAAATATCATCTATGATATAAAATGCTTTACCTTCATAATCTTCCTTTACTAGCTTAGGTAATTCCAGCATATCTCTTCCATATTCTTTCTCATATTCAAATTTTTTTGCAACAGTTGTTGGAGGTAATTTTCCAGCTTTTCTTACAGGTACAAAACCTATTTTTAGACTATTTGCTACCGCAGCCCCTAATATTAATCCTCTTGCCTCTGGTCCAACAATATAGTCGACTTTCAAAGAATTAACTTCTTTTGAAAAATCTTCTACTATTTCCGAAAACACATCTTTCTGTATTATTAAAGGCATTATATCTATAAATTCTATTCCTTTTTTAGGAAAATCATTTTCAGTTCTAATATTTAATTCTGATTTTAATTTATTTTTTAATATTTTCATTTAAATCTCTCCATTTATATATTATTAATTTCTCTTTTTATCCATTCCATTATAACATTTACTATATATTCAATTTCTTCTTTGCTCAATTCTTTTCCCTTTTCAATTCTATGCCATTTATATAAACATCCTCTACAACATGTTGCTGTAGCATGTTGTGCTATAAATACTGGATGTCCTCTCATTGGAGTCTGTCTTCCATCGTTCGGTATTGTTTTAGGTCCTAATCTTTTACTTATAAAGTCATATGCATGTTCTCGAATCTTGTCCATTCCCTTTTCGTTAATATATTCTATGTCTTTGGTTTTTAAATGAAATTTACTTCTAAAATTTGATTTTGATAAATTGTTTAATATGCTTTCTATGTTTTGCATTTTTTCATCTCCGATATTATATTATCACAATTGAAAAAAATTGTCTATGTTTATTAATTATAGGTATACCCTAACTTACTATGAATTTCTTTATGACAATTTGAACATACTAACATGCATTTAGAAACTTCATTTTTATACTCTTTCCAAGACATTGTATTTCCAGAACCTATCTTAAACTCTTTTTCATTTGGATTTTTATGATGAAATTCTAATGCATCAATACATTTATTATATCCACATATACTACATTTTCCGCCTAATAATTTTACAGCTTGTTTCTTCATATTATTTCTTAAAATTGTTTTTTGATGTTTTCTGGTACTATTATCAAGTCTAGTTGATTCACCACTACACTCATAACAATATATTCTTGTTGAACTTTTGGTTTCGAATTTTTTCTCGCAAATTTCACATATTTTTATCATTTTTTCCACATCCTTATCGAATACAATTATACTAAATATCTATTAAAATTTCTATATAAAACAAAAAAATAGTAGATATTTCTATCTACTATTCATGGCTCCTCGTGACTTGCAGCCACACTTTATTTTCGCTTGTATTTCAATACATTGCAGCTTTAGTATTTTTTTGTAACCTCGTTACAATTTATCCACACATATAGATAAATTCCTTTTCAAAATTACTCATATTCTTTGAAAGCATATCGTTGGTTTTATTCATATATTCGGTGTACTTTTGTAACTCTCTTTGTTTTACATATTCATAAATCATTCCATACCTATCTATTGTTGTTTTTATACTTTTATGTCCTAAAATAACCTGTAGAATATGAATCTCTATTCCGGCTTCTATACATCGAGTAGCAAAAGTGTGTCGCAACATATGAAAATGAACATCACTCGTTTTTAACGAGCAATAATACACTCCGTTTACATTACTGTGTTTTTTATGAGAGGTTTCAATAACTCTAATACCAGCGTTTTTGCAGATTGTCTTAAATGCTGAATTTACCTGATTCGGTGTATATAATTCTCCATCAGTACGAATAAATATTACATCATATTTATTTTGCATTGATTCTCCAATAGCTTGTAGTAATACTTCTCTTGATAATTTCGTTAAGTGTATTATTCTTGTGCCACATTCTGTTTTTGTTGTTTCACCAACTATACATTTACCGTGCTTATTTTGTGTCAATGTTCTTACAACCTTAATTACTCCAAATTCTCCTTCATCCCATTGTATGTCTTTCGGCATTAAGGTCAATATTTCTCCAATTCTCATACCGAGTATAAAGTGCTAACAAAATAATATTTTTGTATTGCGACCAATTATGCTTTAAGTAATTAGTTAGTAGGTACTCTTCTTTTCTTGATAATGCATCCACTTTAATCGAAGTCTTAAAGCTCTTCGGTCTTGTTATAGGTTCTTCACCAATAAAGAAATTCTCTGTTATAATATTCTTTTTTAATGCCAATGCAAAAACTCTTTTTATTTCTCGAAATTCCTTCTTTAATGTTTCATCCGCTTTTGTTCTTTCATTTTGTAAAAAGTCTTCTATTTGCTTCTTAGTGACTTTCTTTATTGAGATATTAGCAAACTTGTATGTTCCAATAGTTTTAATTGTTTGTTGCAACCTTACATAAGAACTTGATTTTATATCACCGTTTTTATATCTTTTTTCTTCATATTTGGTTGCCAGACTTACTATTGAATATTCATTATTTTTTGCCATTACTTTTTTCAAGCCGTGTTCTGTAATATCTTCAATAAAATCCACAAGTTTTTTATACGCTTCCTCAAATGTTTTACCTACAAATTGTTTTCTTATATTTTCGCCGTTTATTATTTTTTCCTAAATTCAATGGTTCAATACAATATCTTGTATAAATGTAAAATTTATCACAATGAACCTTGTCTGAACATTTCTCACAATCACCGACAGCGTTTCATTGTATATAATGTTCTTCGATTAAGACACAATTTTCTATTAGTACAATTTTGACAAGTCGGACACATTGGCATATTAGATGTGTTTCTTTTATTTTTAGTTATGTACTCGTGAACTGAATAATCTTTTCCTTCAATAAGTTTTTTCATATATTCCTCCTATCAAAGGAATATTGTTTTTACTTATCTAATAACGATTTTCATATAGTGTTAATTTTTAGCTCTTAGCTCAGATAATATATGTCTTTCTTGTAGGTATTGGATCAAGGCATTTTCTTCAACACACCATTCTCTTCCGTACTTTTATTGCAGGAAATTCATCATTATAAAATAGTGCTTGTCCATTGTTTGCTCCAACACCAAACAAATTGCAAATATCTTCTCTCGAAAATAATACAACATTATTAAGTTTTTTCATATTTAACACTTCCTTTCGATTTTATCATATAAATTTATATTTGAAAATAGTTTAGATAAAATTTTCTATAGTATTTCACCACTTTTCAATATTCCTTTTTATTTTTCAAATAAAAAAACAATAAGAATATATAAATTACTTATTGTTGCTATCATTTAATATTTTTTCTGCTTTTTTCATAGCTTGCTCTGGAGTATATTCCCTCATAGCACTAACCATTTCACATCCGTATTCCTTCTGCTGTTCTGTTTTTCTTCGGTACTCTTGTTGTTATTGAATTATAGGCAATGATACAATAAGATACTGCATCCGCCTTTGTTATTTTTTGTTTTTGTTCCATCATTATATATTTTCTCCTTTTCTTTTGGCAAAATTGCCAAAAATAATATATTTAATAAAAGTTGTAATGAAATTGGTTAAATTTCCATAAAGGTTCTGTTTCCTCTCTGCCCTCATTCGACCAGCAACATTAAATGTTGAAGTATCATTATCACCATCTTTTTTCTTCGCCAACATAAATAACCACATTTACTTTTTCGCTCGCTATATTTGCTATTCATCAATAATGACATTCAACTTCTTGCAGCTCGAAAAGATGGATAAAGTGTTACAACTTTTTATGACACAGTTTGTGTATTTTTCAATGTGCTTATTTAGTAGTTTTTTGTTCTACACTTATAAGCACAATCAAAATATAAAAAACGGTCAATAATTTTCAAAAAAATATATTTTTTTCTGTTATTATACCAATTGAATTTTTAGGCAATTTTATATATACTTTATTTAAAAGTTACAATACATTGTATTATATTTAGTAAAAAACAGAGGAGTGCTTTTCAAATGACTATTCATCATCTTTCTCTTGATGGTTTTATAGGCGGTTCAATCGCAATCATAGGCATTGTTTTAGCTCTCGTTATCAATCCGCTTATCGGCAACAAATATATATTTACAGAGCATATTCACTATGGTTTTTGGAGCAGTAACGGTAAAACTAAAATCATACGAAAATATGATTACACTTCTTATTTTCAACTATTATTTGTTGTTTTAGGAATAATAGGTATAATGCTTTTGCGAGTTCTATATATGAATACCTACTTTGAGCAATTACTCATAATATCCAAAAATACTATAATAGACTTTTTGCATTCAACTTTTAATAAAAAACATTTCTTTTACTTTGCTTTTCCTTATATAAATAAAGACCTGACTTTATTTCTTCATACTTTACCTAAAACAGCAAAATTTATATACTTTGCAATAATTGTTATAACATTCTTGACATATTGGCACTTTTATATATTTGTGGTTATTGATTCTGCATTATCCAGAACAACAACAATAACACGAATAATTATTGCTAATTCAACTATCTTATTTATTATCAATTTATTCAATAATCAAGTAACGCTTTTTTTATTTGAAGTCTTATATGCTAATAATAAAAACTATTCAAAATCATTTTTCATTATTAGCTTATTATATTTTTTCTGTTTCATAAGCCATTACTTACTTTGTAAGAAATGTCTTTACCAAATACCGGAAGATTCAAAAAAATAAAATCGGAAAGATTTTTCTTTTATGAAATTTCCTTCCGATTTATTTTTTTATATCTCAAATTTATAAATTGATTTTAGTATGTTTGATATAACACAATCATAACAGGTTATCATATCCGTTATATTGTACTTTTGCATTTCATAGTAAATGAAATATTCATAACGCTTTATAATTTCGTTTATACTTGCCGTATCTCCCATTTTTGCTTTTTCTAATGATTTTATTATTCCCATTTTCTACTCCTCATATTTACTTTTTATTTCTTTTAGTGCATCACTTATAATATGCCTAATTCTTACTTCACTTTTTTTATATATAGTTGCAATTTCTTTTGTTGAATATCCATCAACGAGCTTTAATTTAAGCATATCTTTTTTATCTTTAGGCATTTTTGCCACAATTTCGGCAATCTTACAATCAGAAAAATAATTTTCTAAAGCTGCATCAGAATCACAAAAAGACAAAGAGTTATCGCTGAATTCACTATCAGGTAGCAATTCAATTGATACTTCTCTTTGTCTTTTTATATTTTCATATTTAGCAAAATTTATAATAGTATGTTTTATTGTTTTCCTAATGTAAGAATCAAATTCTTTTTCTAAGCCACTCTCCACAATCTCACCCCCATTCGGGGCAAGATTTAAGGGCTTATCTTGTGTAAAGGCTTATATATTCAGTTAAAGGCAAAATCTTTTGTATTCCATCCTTGTCGCCCATTTGCTATTTTACTACTATTTAGAGCAAAAATAAAGACAAGCCATAATGACTTGTCTTTATTTGCTGCCAATATCAATTTAATAATTGTTATTAACTTAGCATAAGCAAAAAAATTGCTTATGCCATATATAATACACTTAATATAATCTTGACATAGCTTACTTTTACCTGTAGGAAAGTAAAGTCAGGAGTTGCAGAAAGAGCTTATTGTCAATCATATAATAAGTGCTATATGTAATTTAAAAATGTTATGGATAGATGTTGGCAAATGTACCATTTGCAACAGAATTATATAAGGATGTAGTTAAATAGTTTTTAGGATTAGTTACAGTATTAGTACCATCCTTAAAAACTTCGGCACAAGTTGTTATAACATTATCAATATGAGAAGATGTTATTTTCTTAAATATTGCCTTAACCATATCAATATTCCTATTTTCGCCAGCTATATAGATAGTATCTTTCTTACAGAGTAGTATTTCAACAATAATATCCCTTAGAACACTTATCATTTTAATAGCATTGTCAGAATATTGAGAATTTAACATTTTATACAGCTCAACAGCATCATCATAACCAATTTGATTATTGACTTTCTCTACTGTAGTCTGATAATCATACGATTCTTTATTGCTATTTTCAGAATTTTCCTCTTGATTTTCTTTTTTTTCGGTATGCTCAAAAACAGAAGAAACACTTTCATCTGTAGTTTCTTCTGGTTGTTCAACTGTTTCTGTTGGATTATCGTTGTTTTCTTGCTCTTTTTCAACAATAGTACCGTCTTTTCTTATAACAATAAGTGCCGGAGTGTCTGGCTCAGCTGCATCCAACAATTCATATTCATAATAAAAGCCTTTTGAATCAGACTTTGCAATTTTATATATTTTTAAATATCCTTTTTCTTTTAATTCATTCCAAGCGCTATCAAATGAGCATTGTCCTTCAACACAAACGCTCATAAGGTAACTTTTATATAATTTAAAATTAGGAATTGTTATGTAACTTTGAATAAGTAAATATAAACCTTTAGCCTTTAGCGATATTTCTTTATCTTTGGCTACTACTTGTGATATTGGAACAAAAGGAACTTTATTTCTGAAAAAACCATCTTGAATTTTTGACATAATTCTTACAACTCCAATTTGAATGAACAAATATTTTACTTTCCTATTTCTCATTATAGAGAATGAAGCTCAAAAGTCAAGTATAGATTTACATTTTTTTATAGAATATCGCTATTTTAATGAAATAGTGAAAATCACCTTTTCATAAAGTACACAAATATTGTGTACTTATTTGCTTGTTCTTTGTCTATTATTGACAATGTGATTTTCTACATTTCAATTATTAAGGTTTCAATTATCAACATTTTAATAATTAAGTTCTTAATTTTTGAGAGTTCAATTATCACTATTTTTAATAATAATTAAAAACTAAAATTGATATATTTATATTGAATAAATCAGATCAATCAATCACAAGCCGCATTGCTGATTGAACAGAAAGATTGAAGATTATTGCACAGATAATATTTATTATCTTGTTATAGTAATCATCAGTAAAGATATTTTCTAAAATATATTTAGCAGCTTTTGGTTTTAATTGATAAAAAAAACACCAAGTCATTTACGACTTAGCGTTTTCTATATAATGTGATATTTTTCTCTGTCAAATAATTTTGATAATTCTTTTATTCTCTTATTTTTTGCTCTTTTTGCAAGCCAATCTTCATACCAATAATTCAATAAGAACAATCCTATACTTGCAAATACAATTAAATACATAACAATAATTTGAGTTTCAATAGGTTGTCCATATAACCAAAATGCAAAATCTGAATATAACATTACCTTTACTCTCCTCTCTCATAACATAACAAAACCTGTAATAATTTTAGCATATTTTACATAATGTGTCAATTCATCATCAAACATATATGTATATTTATATGTTCATTGGTGAATATATCTTTAAGTAATTGTTTATGGTAATAATACAGTAAATATAAATAACCGAAAGGAGAACAGTGGTATGGGATTATCTTTTAGGAAGAAAAGTGCTAAAAATTATGTTCAATTTACAACAAGATATGAAGAAGACTTAATGATAAAAATAAGAGATATACACAATAAGACAGGTTTATCAATAAATGAAATCTTAAATAAATGTGTTAGATATGCGCTTGATAATACAACCATTGAAAAAGAGAAGTAATTAGTTCTTCTCTTTTTCTTTTTATTGATATTCTATACTAATTTTTATTCCTTGACCTTTCGGAAGCATATTCTCCAGCTTATTTTTTTCATCAATATAATTACAAGCTCGAATCTTTTTGTACCATTTTCCCTCTTTATAATAATAATGGTTATTTCTTAGCATTTCTTTGTAATTATATGTGTATCCGGATACGCAACAAAAAGCAATTATTCCAAATATTATTTTATTTGGACTTCGAGTTTGTATTATACAATTACCGTCTTTAGCTTTTATTACTCTGATACTCCGCTCCAACAAGTTCTTGTCAATTTCGTATTCCCACGATTGATGTAATGTATTATATTTAAAATTATGCTGCCGAAGGTAATCTTTGAGCTGAAAAGAATTTAATACTTCCAAAATACAAGTGCTTTCTACTTTGTTATTTTCAAAAATAATGTTAGTTGCTTTGGAAATTAACCGTATTTGTTTACAATCCTGCGAATTTATAAGCTCATCATAATCAAGCATCTTTTCTTGAAATGCTTGATACAACAAATTTTGATATATGTTAAAAAAACTTTTTGAATTGTCTGTTTCTCCTCTGATGCAGAAATCAATATGATGTGCAATCCCAATAATCAATGAATTTACAATCTCACATTCTTGCCTATAAAGATTATAAATTGTTATTGTGCGTTCTTCGTATTTTTCATTTTTCTTAATGGTCTTTTTTGATAATTCTATTTTAAACCATTCAAAAGATTTTCGTGTTTCTTCTGGTATGTCTTCCTGATATACCATTCCAATTAAGCTAATCATTTTGCTTCTTAAATATTGTACTATACTCATACTGTCACCTTATTCTTCAATGTTTTCTTTGTTGTATTGCTGAGTAACTATTGCTTTATTATCGAGTACCATATTTTCAATATCAGTACCTTTCATTGTAAGCATAGATGGCGGAATATCATTTTTATCGTCCTTCTTATTTTTGTCCTTATTGTTTTGGATAAGCTCTTTTATCTCATCCTCAGTATAGATATTATATTTTTTATCATCAACAAGGAACATTGTATAATATTGATATTTATTATTGAATGTAGTTTGACTTTTTTCTATAAACATATATTCAGAACAGTATGGAAGTTTTACACACCATTTATCATCTGTAGAATTTTCATAATCAATCCTATTACCACCAAATTTAATATTATGAATAAATAATTCTGTCTTAATGAGCTGCTCTTCTTTTAAAGTATCAAGTTTATTTAGTTGCCTTTGTAATTCAAGTACACTACTTTTCATTTGATGAAGTTCTAACCGTACATTTCTGGCATTATCAATTATAGCATAAGCTTCATTTGTAGTGTTTATGTTTAATTCATCCTGAATCTTAATAAATACTTTAGCTTCAACAGGAAGTTCATAATCCTTATCAATGCTTTTATAATAATCTGCATATTCTTTTATTTTATACAATCTTATATAATCCTGCGCCTTCTCAGCACTTTTCAAAATATCTTTATTTTCATTTTTTATTTTTTGTATTTCGGTATTAACCCCTTTGATTTCTCGCCTTAGCTGTTCAATATTGCTACTAAGTTCTTCATACGAATTTATATCCATACTTGCAATTGTATCAAGCTCTGCTTTTAATTGATAAAAGCGCTTTATCTCTTCATATCTTGTTTTTTGATATAAACCATACTTGCCGTTTTGTGCAGCCTTTGATGTAATCAAAATAGCTATTCTTGATTCTTTTGCCTTTAATACTCGTATTTCATTAAAATTAGTTACATTAACATTTATTTCTGCAAGATTCTTAATATCTTTTGGTTGCTCCTGTTCTCCAAAGTATTCTTTAAGTTCTTCAATATCATAGCCAGCGCCGAGTTTATAAAATCGAGCATATTTTTTCATTCCTACAGCTTTTATAGCTGGATGCTTACCGTTAGTTATATCATAGCCTAATGCAATAAGTTCCTCGTACATTTCATCAATAGAGCTGCATTTTGTTTTTATCCTATCAATATCAGCTTTTATCGTTTCTTTCCAAGATTGAGCTTTATATTCATAGTAATAATCTTTATTCTTATGAATACTTATAGTCTGAGCAGGAAGTACAAAACAGCCATATTCTTTTGCCAGTCTATCACTTACTACTTTATAACCATATATTCCTTCATTTTTATTGGCAAGCCTATCTTCGAGCTTTCTTCCATTTACACTTACTGCATTAATTGCTATATGGTTATGAATATGTCTTCTGTCAATGTGAGTTGCTATAACACATTGAAATTCTCCATATAATTCTTCACACAGTCTTTTTCCTAACTCGTTGGCTTGTTCTGGAGTAATCGGATCGTCTGGATGAAATGATTGCACTAAATGATATGCTACTCGATTTCCTTTTGCTTTCCATTTTATATTATTATTTTTAAATTCTTTTGCAGCAAAATCAACGCTACAATTTAATGATGATGTCAGCAAGCCATTATCAGTTTTATCATCATTTAATATATAATCAATAAGAGTTGTTGTTGTATTATAATGCGGTTTGCGTTTTGTGTATGGCATCATACCACTTCCCTTCAATTCTTGTAATATTTGTCTTCGATTCTATTTTTTGCTATTTCTTCAATAACCTCATAGTCAAGTTTTTCTTCTGTTGAACCCTTTAAACTTTTCAGTTGACTATATACTGCAAATAAACTATTTTGCAGTAGTTCTTTTTCTTCTGCACTTAGTGTTGTTCCATATCGCAATATTCTCCTTACCTCTTTTGTATATTTCTTTATTTCTGAAATATATTTTTGGTAGCAAGAAATTAAATTTTCACTTCCTGTAAGATTCACTTTTATAAGGCTTTCATAGATTGCTGCATCTCTAATATAATCAGCAAGATATTTATACTGGTATTCCTCTGCTTTCGCTTCTAATAATAGTCTTTCTCCTTCCGACAGCCACAGAGGATATTTTTTTCTTTTATTTGCATCATCTAACTTTCGCATACTTATCCTTCTTTCTAACAAATAGCATATTATTTAATTTCGCCCTAAGAAATTATCATAATATCCTCCATTTTTTTTGTATATTTCTGTTAGCAGCATTTTGTAATCTTCCAATAACTGTAGATACTTATTTTTATATTTATTCTTTATTAGCCACTCAATAGCAGATTCGCTTATTTTTAATTCGCCGTCTTCGTATTTTCTTATGTTTTCTCCTGTAGCTTTTTCATAATCTCTTAATCCATTCTCAATTGTAATAACCGACTTATTCAAATATATTGACAATTCTTTTTTAGTCATATCATTTATTTTTAATTCAAATTTTGGATATTCAATATTATTTTTATCAAATTGTTGTTGATACCATTGTATTCTATTTCTAAACCACACTACATCTTTATCAATCAGCTTAGACTCATAACCAGAAAAATAAACTTCTCTTAACCAGATTACTCCTTCATATTGAATATAGTAATATCTTTTCTTTATCTTTTCACTTTGCCAACGGCAAGAAGAATGTTTTTCATTCATTACTTGAATTGCATATCTTAAATCGGTGTGACTAATTTTCGCTCCTTTTTTTGTCTTCATCTTTCTTTTTTGGAAATCTTCAAGTATTTCTTTATAGTTCATAAATATTAGTTTTCTTATGTCTTCGCTACTCGGCACACCTATCACCATCCTATCATAATATCGTCTGTGCGGCTCTATAACGCCTTTTTGGATATTCTTAGTCTTATATGTCACCCACCCCGACCGACCTCTTATTGATGATATACCAAAGGCTCTATCAAGCCTTTGGTAAAGAACAACTTTTGTTGTTCTCGAATAATGGGTACTTACTTTTCCTACCCATTATTCGCCAGCGTGGTGTCGTGACACCTCTATGCTGTTTAGGGAAACCCTAAAACCTTGCTCTACGAGGTACTTTTTTTTATTTCTTTTGGCAATTTTGCCAAATAATACATCATAAAGAGTGAGTTCAATACCCACTCTTTATTTTTATAATTAAATATCAATATCATAATCCATATCAATAAAAGAGGTTTGAACAAAATCCTCATTTATATCATAGCTGTTTATATTCTCATAATCACGATTATTTTCAAAAGTAACCGCTTCCTTTGAAAATTCTTGAAACAATCCCATTTCTTTTATTTGTTCCATCATTTTGTCAAATTGCTCATTAAGCTTTTGTCGCTCTTCGCCTTCTGGATATGCAACTAAAAGTTTTCTGTCATTATTTCTGTCTACAACTTCTTGCCTATAACAATCAGCGTGTCCGCAAAGATAATCGTTTCTATCAGGTGATAGTTTATCCTTAATATAACATTGAAATGCTCTTGCAAACATTTCGATATTACTCGACCAATATCTTTTATCAGTTTTGCTATATGTATTATCAAATGCTTTAGAATCACGATAAAAGTCCGTTTCAACTCTCAATTCTTTTGTACCTATAACAACATATCTTTCTGACAAATAATATTGTTGTTGGATAAGATTATTTTTCTCATTTGACAGCAATCCTCTACCATACATTTCTTTTCTAACTGCGGACATTTTTTCTATTATTTCATTTTTAGAATTTCCTTTTTTGTATGATAAGTATTCATCCCAAGATACTTCTTGTTTTGTGTAGTCCTCAATAATATTATCTAATATTTTCTTTTGCTCATCATTACATTTGGAATATCCCATTACATATTTTGCATAATTAACTACATCTTTTTTGTAACTGTCATACTCTTTTTGTAATATCTCTTTTGCATCTTCTTTAGACAATATTTTATATTTCATTGTGCTTACTATTGGTTCAATTATTTCATTATTTGTTTCAGTAATAAAACCTTCTCTATTGTTTATTGCCCTACAAAGATAATGGTCTAAGGCGTGCGCCCATTCGTGTCCTAATGAGCCAGCACCTTTCATTTTAGTAAGATTGATTACTTTGCGTTCTGGTTCATAATGTGCAGCAGCTTTTGAAGCTCCTCTTGCACCATACGCAATAGACAATCTACCTTTAAAAGTAATATCTTCATTAGATATATTAAGAGCTTTGGCTAAATCGGCAAAGGCTTCGTATGAATAATTTAGATTAGCTTGTCTATCATTTTCGTTAAGCCAGTTACCAAATTCGCCGCCATAAAATCCAAAGACATTAAGCATATCATCACCTGTAATCTGATGAGAATTTCTGTATTCATCCCCTACCCTTTGAATATGCCTTAACTGTTTTGGTGTAAATTTTGTTTTTCTTTCTGACTTATTTTTTTCTGATTCTTGCTTTTCTTTCTCTTGTTCTTGTTTTATAATGAATTGTTTTGCAGCATCTAAACTTTCACAATTCTTGACAGAAATCACCCTATGAGCTTGTACTGCAAAATATGTATTTGGTATCCAAGAATCTATATTTAATTCGTCAGGATTATTTGGATAAACATAAGATTTTCCATATCCTCGATTTATCTCTATAACATCTCTTCCATCATAGCTCTTAGTGAATGTAACATTATCATCATATTTAAAAAATTCAAATAATGAGAGTATTTTTTCTTCATCAGAATAAAGAAATTGTTTCTTTTCAATTTCCCTATCAATGCTTTGAAAATTTCTTACTTGTGCCGCTTTAAATAACTTGTTATTGAGGCAACGGTATGTGTTTTCTTTTGGAGTATAGTAGTATGAGTTTGAACCTTCAACATAATTATTTAACATTACATCTTTAAAATAATTATAAATTTCATCTTCTGTAGATATATTCATTGTTTTATCTCTTATATCAGATACAAACTCTATATATCCATTTTGATACTCTTGTGTTGGTAAATATGGTTTAGTTGGAATTGCATCTCTAATTGTTTTTATGAAATAAATGATTCGTCTTGAAATTCCTTTATCATACATTTCTTGATAATTCGGTTTGATCCAAACATTATCTTTCTTTATGTTATTGTTCCGTTCAGCTTCATTCATTAACTCTAAGTCAGAAAGAATTAAACCTCGAGTCTTCCATAAATCTTTTCTTGCTCCACCTATTTTGTTGCCGAAGTCTTGTATTTGTGCCATATTTTTCACCACCTAATTTATTTAATATTCATCACATATATCAGGCTCATCATTATTTATTTCATCAATAGAATTATCCTGTTGTTTATCAGGTTCTTTCAAAAAATTTTCTATTTCTTTAAAACCTATTGAATCACAATAATATGCCTTGTTCTCGCCATTGTTTTCTAAAACAATAACATCACTAACGCTAAGTGAATGACCTCTAAAATCTTCTGGTAAGTCTATGTTAAATTTTTCAAATAAACTCTCACAAATTTTATTTGCATCAAACGGTTCATTTATAGAATATTCACCATCATAGACTTTATCGTAATTATTTAAGTTTATTTGTGAGCTTATTGTAGAGGACAATCCCATAAATCGTATGTAGTGATTCTCTTCTGTATTTTTTAATTGATAAAGTGTATATTTTACTTTTTGAATAACAGGGCTTGCAGTATAATTAACAAATGAAAAATCATCAGAACTTAATACAATTTCTTCATTTTTCCATTTGTCTTCTATTTTCTGTTCTGCATCAGCTCTTGATTCAGCTTCGATTTCAACTTCTCTTACAAGAGTTTCTTTTATCTCAACTTTATATTTCAACTAACTCACCACCTCTTAATAATCGCCAAATATATCTGGTTCATCACGCTCTTCTTTTTCTTGTGTGTATTCATTTTCGCCGCTTAAATATTGCCTTTGCAATTCTTTATCATTCAATGCTTCTTGATATTTATTGACAATATCCTCAGACAAATAATGATAATTTTTCTTGTTTGTTTCTTTGCTTTGTTCAATGTCATTATAAGTAGCCTGTAGAGCAATGCTTTGTTGTAATGACATATCAGATGGTTTTATGCCTAAGTCAAGACAAATAAGCGAACGCATAAAGTCCTTACCATATTCCTCTTGCAAAAACTTTAATTGTTTATAAACATTGTTGAGCATCTCCACTTGTAAATTTTGGTCTATGAATTGCTCAACTGTTTTATTTAATATATTTTCATAGTGCTTAGCAGGAACAAAGGTAGGTTCTTTTGTTGTTGGATTGATGAATGAAAATGTCATATCTTCGATTGCCTTGCACGCTTCCTTAATCTTCATCTTTTGGAAGTCTTCAAATTGTTTTTTCATATATTTTCACCTCTTAATACTCGATTTCTTCTTTTTCAACTTCGTCTGCTTCCTCTTCCACAGACAAATAATTATCATAGCCGCTCTCAATTGAGCCAGCAATAAATTTATCATCTTGCCGTAATTGTCTTTCTCTTTCGTACATCTCCATATATCTGTATTTGTTCAGAAATTCCTCAAAAGAAAGAAGCTGCATCCCCATACCGTTATTAAGGTCTGCAACAATATATTCATCATTTCTATGCTTAGAAAATTCAGCTTCGTCTTCCTTTTCAAATATATCTTTACCAAATTTTCTGAGAGCTTCAATCAATTCAGCTTTTTTGCCGATAGCCAACTCATAATTTTTATCATAAAATATTTTTTGTTCTTTATCAAAAGTGAACAGTTCCTTATGCTTAATAAGGAATGTTACATAATCATATTCTCTATCCATATTGTTCTCCTTACATTTCAATTTCGGGTTCGTTATCAATTTCTTTTGTTTCTTCTGTTTGTGAATTAACCATATTTACCTTTTCGATAAAGCCTTGTTCATCATACAAATAAACGAGTTCATCAAAAGATAAACTGTAAAGCTCATTATCAATGAGCTTAGAAAGACTGTTATAGGCTCTTTCTGCAACCTGAACTCCATCCAGTAATTGAATTATCTTGAACTTTTCAAGATTACAAAATACCTCAATAGTATGTTTACCATCTTCGGTTTCAGTATATGCAAGTCCTATGTGAGATAAGTCCTTATAATCATTCTTTTTTTCGTCCTCGAATTCTTCTTTTATATATGAGTCAATAAGTTTTAAAGCCTTATCAATCAATGTATAGCCATCAATAATGAGGTTCAAAGAGCTTATGTTTTTATATGGCGTATTGGTATTAACATTATCTGCTACAATTAGCCCTTTCCAAGTAGCGTGTGTATGGTTTATACCATTAAAATATTTTACGCCAATGCCACCATACTCTTTCCACTCGATAAGATTTTTTGTATAATCATCAAGCAGGTAATCTTTATTTGTAATCGGAGAATAATTTTCTTTTAAGTATTCAGCTTTATTTCTTCCGTATGGCACAAATATTTGATTTTCTGCTTTTAATTGTGGCAGATATTCTTTCAGCCACTCTATTTTTTCATTTTGCGCATATTGACTTTCTGGTAATACACAGGATAACACATAAACATCATATCCTTTATCAATAATGCTATTAACTTCATCAACTACTTTTTGATTCGGCTTCAGATTTCTGTAATAACCTTCTTCAAGTAGTTGTTCTTCATATTGTACCTCGTTCCACTTTGCGAGAGTACCATCCATATCTACGAATAATCTCATCTATATTCCCTCTTTTTTATTCTTTTAGCTCAGCATAATCCTTTACAAAAGTATAGTCAGAATAATTGCTTGCATCTCTAATCCACATTTCATCACAAGTCGGATTCTCAAAATCTCCTATATAACTTATAATAGAAATTCGGAGTTCTTGACTTATTCCGCTTTTATCCTTATATGAAAAAATTGCAAGTGTATAATCATCATTGACACTAAGAGTACCGCATTGACCTTCGTCTTCTTCAACTTTTTCATTACTGGTATTAGCAAGAAATATGTTGTCAAATCTTTTAATCATAAATAATCACCCTCATTCCGATATATATTCCATCTGCATCTTTAAGTGGTACACATTCTCCAGCTTTTCCGCTTTTTCTCAAATAATCTGTAGCCACATCTGATACATTCGCCATTGTGTATCCATCCTCAAACAAGAAGTCCTTGCTTTTATAAGATGAAGAACTGGATTTCTTTTTTTTGTTTTTTTTGGAAGTTGTAACCGTCTGCTTTTTTGCAGTTGTTGTTACCTTCTTGGTTGTTTCTGGTTGAGTAGTAGCAGTTGTTGTTTGTGGTGCCTGAACCGTTGTAGGTTCTGTAGTGGATACAGGAACAATATCACCATACGGATCTTCGATAACAGAACAAGGAACTTTACAAGTTTGTTTATTACCGTATATGTCCTCAACTGTTGCTACAATTGTATAATTGCCAACCAAATTGTTGTTAACATCATCCGCATTGAGCTGCAACTCGTTTGTTTCAGATAAATCAGTAACCTTAAATAAATATACATATTTACTCATATCAAGAGGTTCGCCGACTAACATTTCAATTGTTTCTGGCGGTTCAATAGTTGGTGCTGTAGTATCTTTTACAACAACAGCAACATCTTTTTCGTCTTCATAGTTCTTTGTAATTCCAAATATCTTAATTGTTCCTTTGTGTATCAATTTAACTTGATACTCGCCAATTGCTGTACATTCTTTATTTTCCTCGTTTTTAACATTACTGCTTATTTGAGTATTTTCAGGTGTTATAAATGAATATCTCTTTAAATCAACTAAGTTATCTAAAGTTGGTTGATAATTCTCACCATATTCTATTGACACTTTTGAAGATTTTACATCCCAGTTAGCTTGTTGCAAACAATAACATATATACATTGAGAAAACTAATAGTGCTATAAAAAGAATTACAGCAATTATTATTTTTTTTCTTCTTTTTTTCTTTTGGTAATAATGCAATAATTCAATATCTTTATTGCTCATTTTTTCACTCATTGTTTTCACTTCCTTTTATTTAATATCCATCACTAATATCAGTTATTTTCAAATAATTGGTTTGCTGTTGACTCTAACTTTTCATACTGTTTTTTTAAAGTATAATAAGGTTTAAGTTCCTCATCAATCTTATTTACTTCGTCTTGCAGCATCTTTATTTGTTCAACTTTTTTGGTTTTAGATTGTTCTAATCTGTCAATCTCTCTTAATAACTTTTTTAGCACTTTTCTCACCTTCTTTCGTACGCAAAATAACAAGCCTTTTAGCTTGCTATTTACTTTATATT
>ULTR01040042.1_pt1 | contig 67968 bp, 77 predicted proteins | sample 1957781 | NCBI WGS metagenome assembly ULTR01 (sample SAMEA4835739, study PRJEB28245) | human gut metagenome | biome: gut microbiome; material: fecal sample | place: Denmark | collected 2008 | reverse complement strand
TTTCAAAAAAGTGTGACATATGATTGACTAACCTACAGAAAAAGAATAAAATATTTACCAAAAGTCTACACAAATGTAAAAAAATATGTTACAATATAAAATATGATTTTATAAAAAGAGGAGGAATTAACATGTCAGGACATAGCAAATGGCACAATATCCAAGCAAAAAAAGGAAAAGCTGATGCAGCAAGAGGAAAAATATTCACAAAATTAGGAAGAGAATTATTAATTGCAGTAAAAGAAGGTGGACCAGACCCATCAGGAAACTCAAAACTAAAAGATGTAATAGCAAAATGCAAAGCAGCAAACATGCCAAACGACACAATCAACAATGCAATCAAAAAAGCATCAGGAGAAGGAAACACTGCAAATTATGAAGAAGTAGTATATGAAGGATATGGACCATCAGGAGTAGCTGTAATAGTTAATGCAAATACAGATAACAGAAACAGAACAGCATCAGATGTTAGACATGTATTTGATAAAGCAGGTGGAAACTTAGGAACGACAGGATGTGTATCATATATGTTCAATAAAAAAGGTGTAATTGTAATTGAAAAAGCATCAACAGATATGGATGAAGAAGAAATAATGATGTTAGCATTAGATGCAGGTGCAGAAGATTTCAATTCATCAGATGAAGTATATGAAATAACAACAGCACCATCAGATTTTTCTGCAGTAAGAGAAAAATTAGAAGAAGCTGGATTAACATTCTTAGAAGCAGATGTTCAAATGGTTCCAACAACAACAGTTGCGTTAGATGAAGCTGGAGTTGAAAAAATGGAAAGATTAATTGAAAGACTAGAAGAATTAGATGACGTTATGGATATATATCATAACTGGGAAGAATAAAAAATAAAAAATTGTCAAATTTTCTAAAAATATTGACAGTTTTTTTTTATTATAGTAAACTAGAAATAGATATTTTATAGAAGAGGGGTAGAAAAAGATGAAAAAGAAAGTTTTATTAGCTATAGTATTGGTTGTAGTACTATTAGGAGCAGGATTAGGATATGCATATTTTGCAACAGATGCATTAAAATCCGATAAACAATTATTTTTCTCATATTTACTATCAGATGATTTTACAAAAGATTTAAAAGACACTAATTTAGAAAAATATGTAGAAAAACAAACAAATACAACATTTAAAAACAAAGGAAAAATAACATTTGAGGCACCAGAACAAGGTAGTGCACTTGATGGATTAAACATATTAAACAGCACAACGATAGATGTAGAAGGAAAAACAAATACAGCAAAGAAATTAGCAGAACAAAAATTCACAGTAGAATTATCACAAGGAATTAATATTCCAATTCAATATAAACGTGATGGAGAAACTTATGGAATACAAACCAAACTTTTAAGTGATAAATTTATTGCAATAAAAAATGAAGATTTAAAAACATTGGCAGACAGATTTGGAATGGACACAAGCAATATTCCAGATAATATTACATTAAGTGGATTAAATTTCTCTGATAAAGAAATAAGTAAAATAAAAGACAAATATTCTAAAGTATTATATGATAACATGACAAAAGATATGTTTTCTAAGACAAAAACAAAAGATCAAACTAAAGTAACAATGGATGTATCTGCAGAACAATTTATAAATTTAATTGAAAAATTAGCAAATGCATTGAAAAAGGATAAAGACTTACTAAATAAATTATCTGCTGGAACAACAGTAGAAGATTTGAAAACACAAATAGACAATTTTGTAGATGCAATAAAAGAAACTGATACAACAGATGCTGATAGAGTTCAAATTGTATTAACTATAAAATCAGGCGAGTTAACAGAATGTGAAATAAAAACTGTAACTGATAATGTGGCTGAAATTGTTGCAGCAATAGAAAAATCAGATACTAAACTTGTATTTTATACATATGAAGATAATGAACTTGTTGGACAAGTAAGTATAGAAAAATTTGCTAATAAAGATGAGTTAAGCTATATTGTTGGAATTAAAGCTAATTCAGATGGCGAAGAAGTTGCAAATATTCAAATCGAGATGGCTTATAAAAACTTAGCAAAATTAGATGATGTAGAGGAAACAATAACAGCTGATATAGTTTATTCAGATTCTTCATCAACTTCTTCATCAACAGCTGATGAAAAAACAAGTATTAGTGTAACATATAATAATGTAGTTACATTTGATTCTAGTTTGAACATAGATGCATTTAATTCAAATAATGCAATAATAATAAATGATGCAACAGATAAAGAGCTACAAGATTTGTTTTTAAATGTATATAGAAATTTTAGTGGAATTCAATAAAATTGAATAAAAAATAGTTCTAAAAAGAATGGAAAGAGCATATATATATAATATATGTTCTTTTTTTGGTGCAAAATACTAAAAAAATACCCGGTATCAAATTAGCATGTGAAAAAAAGGACCGACCCCAAATTAGCAAGGAGGAAACATGGATGAAGTAAAAAATGTTCTAGAATATTTGCCGTTGGTGATAAGGCAAATAATTATGCAAGCAAATCAAAGCCAGAGTATTGAGAAAATTGAAAATATAGAAAATATTGAAGAAATACGACTTAGAGCAGAAAAGCCACTTGCTTTGAAATATGAAAATAAGACGAAATTGCTTGATTATATTGTAAAACAGCAAGATATTTTACAGGCGTTTGAGAAGGTGTGCGAAAATTCGGTTTACTCATATAGGAGGCAAATTTGTGATGGATATATAACTATTAGAGGGGGAAATAGGGTTGGAATTGTAGGAAGTGCGGTTTTGGAGAATGGACAAGTTATTAATATGAATTATATTTCTAGCTTGAATTTTAGGATTGCAAGGCAAAAGATTGGATGTAGTAATAGAATTATTAATGAGATCCTTGATTTGGGTAATAATTCTGTACATAATACACTTATAATTTCTCCTCCTGGATGTGGCAAAACAACATTGCTAAGAGATATTATTCGAAATGTAAGTAATGGGATTAAAATACTAAGCTTCGCAGGAAAAACAGTTGGTGTGGCTGACGAAAGAGGCGAAATTGCAGCAATGTATAAAGGAGTTCCTCAGAATGATGTAGGAGTAAGAACAGATGTGATTGATAATATGCCTAAACCGTATGCTATGAGAATTTTGGTACGTTCTATGGCTCCTGATGTTATTGCATGTGATGAGATTGGGAGCAAAGAGGATGTCGAGGCTATTGATTATGCAGTTTGTTCAGGTGTTAAGGGTGTTTTTACAGCACATGGAAAAGATTTGGAAGAAATAGAAAAAAATCCAGAACTTTCGAAATTGATAAATAAACATATTTTTGAAAGAATTGTAATATTAAATACAGAAAAGAGAGGTGATGCAAAATGTCTTTATCCGTTATAAAAACTTTAAAATACATATTATTATTAATTATTTTTGGACTGTCGACTTCGATTGGAATGGCAATTGCCAAGGCATATGGCAATAGAGTTGATGAATTGAAAGAGTTCAAAAATATATTAAATATAATGAAAACGAAAATCAAATTTACATATGAACCATTAGGAGAAATCTTTAGGCAGATTGCTAAAGATAATGATACTGAAATAGAAAAAATCTTTGGACAAATGGCAAATCAAATAACATATTATCAGGCAAAAGATGTTTGGGAAAATTGCATACAAGATGCAGATATAAGCATAAAACAAGAAGATAAAAATATACTTAAGAGACTGGGTAAGCTATTAGGACAAACAGATGTAAATGGCCAAGTTAGCGAAATTGAGGTTACAGAAGAGTTTTTGAGTATTCAAATAGAAAAAGCAGAAGAAGAGAAAAAGAAAAATCAAAAGATGTGTAAAACTCTTGGAGTTGTAAGTGGCCTGGTATTTTGTATTATACTATTTTAAATAAAGGGGATTAAAAATGGATATTAATTTATTATTTAAAATTGCAGCTATTGGAATTTTAGTTGCAGTATTGCATCAAGTGCTAGTTAGAGCTGGAAGAGAAGATCAAGCAATGATGACAACTTTGGCAGGATTAGTGATTGTTTTGACAATGGTAATTCAGCAAATAAATACTTTATTTCAGACTGTACGTACATTATTTAACTTATAATAAAAGGAATGAGTTTTATGGAAGAAGTAATTAAGATTGTTGGAATAGGCTTTATGGCTCTAATAATAGCTGTCATTTTAAAACAGTATCGACCTGAATATGCAATATATGTGTCAATAATAGCAGGAGTTCTAATTTTATTTTTGGCAATGGATAAAATTACTGGAATTATAAATCTTTTGAAATCCATTTCTGACAAGACTTATATTAATAAACAGTTTCTTGGCATATTGTTAAAAATCACAGGAATTGCAATCATAGCAGAGTTTGCAGTAAGTATATGTTCAGATGCAGGAGAAAAAGCAATTGCAAGTAAAATAGAAATTGGAAGCAAAGTTATTATAATTGCAATGTCTATGCCAATTATTTCAAGTTTATTAGAATTGATAATTCAAATATTGCCATAATGAAAGGATTGATATGAAAAGAATAATTTTAATATTTATCCTTGTACTAATGATACCCAATTATGCATTTGCAGAAACACAGGATGAAATAATGTCATCAACACAAGAAAAATTTAATATTAGTGGATTTTTAAAAGAAGCACAAAAATATACAAATGAATCATTCGAAGAAATTGATTTGTCAAGTATGTTAGGACAGGCCATACAAGGAAAAATAGATAATAATAAATTATATAAAATAATAATTAAATTATTAGGAAAAGAAGTTAGTTCAAGTTTAAAAATTTTAATAAGTATTTTAGTAATTATAGTCATACATGGAATTCTAAAAGCAATAACTGATGGGCTAGAAAATAATAGCGTGTCTCAAATTATTTATTTTGTTCAATATATATTAATTGTAACACTTATAATGTCAAATTTTTCAGAAATAATAAAATTAGTAAAAGATACTGCAAATGATTTAGTAGGATTTATTAATGTATTAATCCCATTACTTTTAACGTTGATGGTTTACACAGGAAATATTACTACAAGTACAGTAATAGAGCCTATAGTGCTGGCTATTAGTAATTTTGTTGGTAATATTATTGCAGATGTATTAATACCAATAGTTTTAATTATTGTTACATTCTCAATAGTTTCTAAAGTTTCGGAAAGAGTACAAGTTGAAAAGTTGTCTAAATTTTTAAAATCTGGAGTAGTATGGTTTCTTGGAATTGTTTTGACTGTTTTTGTTGGAGTAGTATCTTTAGAAGGAACTTTAAGTAGCAGTGTGGATGGTGTAACAGCAAAAACAGCTAAAGCGGCAGTTTCTACTGTAATTCCTGTTGTAGGAAAGATCCTTGGAGATGTGGTAGATAGTGTACTGGGATGTGGTGTAATTTTAAAAAATGCAGTAGGATTTGTGGGTGTGATTGTAATTTTAAGTATTTGTATTATGCCAATAATAAAAATAGGTACATTGAGCATAATATATAGCTTAGCATCAGCAGTGGTTCAGCCTATTGCTGATGAGAAAATTGTAAAATTATTAGACGAAATGAGTGGTGTGTTTAAATTATTACTTGGAATTCTATGTGCACTTTCAGTAATATTAATTATTGGAATCACAATGGTCGTAAAAATTTCGAATAGTGGGATGATGTATAGATGATAAATTTTATGAGTTCATGGGCAGAACAAATTGTACTAGCTGTTATTATAGCTACAATAATAGAGCTAATATTGCCTAAAAATAAAAATACGAAATACATAAAAATGGTAATTGGAGTATATGTATTATTTAATATTATTTCTCCAATTATTAAGAATAAAGAAAACTTTTCTGTGGAAAAATATAATACAGAAAAATATGAAAGTCAGTCACAATATGAAGTTGATCAATCTTCGATGGATATAAGAATAGAAAAAATCTATTTAGAAGAACTTGAAAAAAAGACAATACAGAGTTTTGAAAATGATGGATTTTCTGTAGAAAAATGCAATGTTGATGCGGTTTTAGATAGTACTAAAAAGAATGCAGGAATTCAGTTGATAACAATAAAAATTAAAGGACCTGCTGAAAATCAAAAAGTAGAAGCTGCAAAGAAAAAATTAGCTGAAGAGTTTGAAATTTCAGAAGATAAGATTAAAGTGGTAATAAAATAGGAGGAAGTATGTTTAAAGAATTTTTTAAGAAAAATGGTGAAGAAAATGATAAAAAAAAGAACATAGAGAATATTATCGTTTTTATAATAATATTAATAATAACAGTATTGATTATAAATGTAATGTGGTCATCAGATGACAATAAAAGTAAAAACAAGTCAGAAGATACTACAAAGGTACTTGCTCAAACAACTACAGCTAATGAGGAACAGGATAATTTGGAAAATAGACTTGAAAATATTTTAGAAAGTATTAATGGGGTAGGAAAAGCAAAGGTTCTTATAAAATATTCTGAAAGTAGTTCAGTTGTAGCTGTTTATAATGAAACAAAATCTGAAAGTACTACACAAGAAAATGATGGCAGTAGCAACAAAGATGTAAAGCAAACAGAAAGCAAAAAAGAGGTTGCATATACAGACGAGAATGGTAAAAACACTCCGATTACAGAAAAGGTTATAATGCCAGTCATAGAAGGTGCAATAATAACAGCTCAAGGAGCTGGAAATGCCAACATAAAAGCATCAATAGTAAGTGCTGTAGAAGCAGTAACAGGACTTGCTGTACATAAAATTCAGGTTTTTGAAATGGGTTCAAAATAATTATATATAAAGAGGGGGAATGATTATGAAAATAAAAAAAGGAAGTCTTGCGCTTTATGCTGTAGCTTTAATGCTTGTTACAGCAGGATATTGGAGTTACATATCAAATGAATCAAAAGTATTAGAGACGGTTAGTTCTGCTAACCAAGGTGTTAATACTACAAACTCTACTGAAAATACAGTTACAGATTCAAGAGATGAACATTTAGGAGATGCAACACTTGTAAGCAACAATGAATTAGTTGAAAATCAGGTAGAAAATTCAAATTCAAGTGAAGAGGCAGCAACTAAAGCGGAAGATGATTATTTTGAGGCTTCTAAATTATCAAGAGATACAATGTATTCACAAACATTGGAAACTTATAAAGGAATGTTGAATAATTCAAATGTTTCAGAAGAACAAAAATCTATTGTTACACAGGAAATTACTAAATTAAATAAAGAGAAAAATGCTATAATGATTTGCGAAAATCTAATGTCGACCAAAGGATTTGACAAGTGCGTAATTTTTGTAAATACAGATAGTATAAGTGTTATTGTAGGAAAAGAAGAGCTAAAAGCAGACGAAATTGCACAAATACAGAACATTGTTTCTAGAGAGATTGGTGCTAAAGTTGAAAATATTCATATAATGACAAAAAAATAAAATTAAAGTTCTTGATTTCTTCTTTTATTTGTGATATAAAAATGATGAAAGCTGAAAAGCTATTGCGAAGGGAGAAAATAGAAATGGAAGTAAATGAAGAAAAAAGAAAAAAATTTATGGAATATGCTGGAAAGAGAGTAAATAATGTAATGCATGATATACAAATACTAGAGCCAATGTCTAGAAGTAGTGCATATGATTTCACAAAAGAAGATGTAGAAGAAATGTTTTTTGCAATGCAAGAGGCTCTAAATACAGTAAAGGCATCTTATGACAAAAAATTTGAAGAAAAATCAAGAACAGAAAGAAAAGTTTTCTCTTTTGGTACAGTAACACCAACAAGTAATACAAATGATAATGAAGAAAATATAGAAGAAATTTCAGCTGAATCAGTAGAAAATGTATAAAAATAGGAGGAAAGTATTATGGAATTAAAAGGTTCAAAAACAGAACAAAATTTGATGACAGCATTTGCTGGAGAATCACAAGCTAGAAACAAATACACATATTTTGCAAGCAAAGCAAAAAAAGAAGGATATGAACAAATTGCTGCAATTTTTCAAGAAACAGCAGATAATGAAAAAGAACATGCAAAAATGTGGTTTAAATTATTAAATGGTGGAGATATCGGAACAACAGCTGAGAATTTAAAAGCTGCAGCTGATGGAGAAAATTATGAATGGACAGATATGTATGCGGAATTTGCTAAAACTGCTAAAGAAGAAGGATTTGCAAGAATTGCATATTTATTCGAAGAAGTAGCTAAAATAGAAAAAGAGCATGAACAAAGATATCTAAAATTATTAGAAAATGTAAAAGATGGAAAAGTATTTGAAGCTGGAGAAGTTAAGATTTGGAAATGCAGAAATTGTGGACATATTGTTGTTGGAACATCTGCACCAGAAGTTTGCCCAGTATGTAATCATCCAAAAGCATATTTCGAAATTAAAGCAGAAAATTATTAATATGGAAAATGAGTGTGAAAATGCGAAAATGGTGTCGGTCCTTTTTTAACATTGTTTAAAAAAGGACCGACACCATTTTCGCATTTTGCACTTTTTGTGTTACCACCACCATTTTCTACTAATTTTAGCTTGAGCCTTTTCTTTTTTGGGAGATAAGAAACTTGGGCGATATTCTTGCTTCCAAAAGTGAGGAACAAAATACCCAGTTCCTCTCATATTACCAGAAGGAGTAAGAGGAGCAGTATAAGGAACTCCAAAAGATTTTATACTGCAAAGCATTGAAACATAAATAAATAATCCGACACCAATGCCCAAAAATCCAGCAGTAGCCCCTAAAGCAATAAACCAAAATCTAAAAATTCTAATGTGAAAGCCAAAAGAAAAATCTGGCATAGAAAAAGAAGCAATTCCTGTAATAGCTACAATTATTATTAATATAGGACTAACAATTCCAGCATTAACAGCAGCATCGCCTAATATTAAAGCACCAACAATACCAATAGAAGAGGCAATTAGTGAGGGAACTCTTAAACTTGCTTCTCTAATAAGTTCAAAGGCTAATTCCAAAAGAATAATTTCTAAGATTATAGGAAAAGGTACATTTTCTCTTGCTGAGAGAATCGAAAACAGGAGTTCTGTTGGCAAAAGTTCTTGATGAAAGTTGGTTACAGCCATATATAATCCTGGTAATAATAATGTAGTAATTGCTGCTAAGATTCTTATTATTCTTAAAAAATTAGCAAATAAAGGTCTTAAATTTGTATCTTCAGGAGAGAAAAGGAAATCTTCTATTGTAGCAGGTAAAATAATAGAATAAGGGTTTCCGTTTAATAAAAGAACAATTCTACCTTGAAACAAATATTTTGCACATTTATCAGGTCTTTCAGTTGATAAAACATGAGGAATACCAAATCCTACATCATCTTCAATTAATTGTTCTAGTTCACCAGTAGAAAGCAAAGAATCAACTGCTAAATTATTTAATCTATATTTAATTTCAGAAACTAAATCGCCATTTGCAATATTTTGAAGATAGCAAACACTGCACTTAATTTTACTAATTTTTCCTATAGGAATTGTTTCAATAACAAGATTTTCGTTATTTACAATACGCCTTATAAGAGAAGTATTTGTCCTTATATTCTCAACAAAACCTTCTTGAGGACCTTTTATAGCAGACTCATTTACAGGAACACTTATATTTCGGTGTTCATATTTTTTTACATCAATATCAAATGCAATTTCGAGAGTATCAATAAATAATAAACAATCTCCCATATTAATTCCAGAAAATACATCTGAATAATTTTTTACACTAGTAACGCTATTTTGAGGCAGTAAACAATTATAAATGTAATCCGATAGAGCTCCATCAAATGGCTTGTTATATCTAAATTTACCTAGCATTAATGGCTCCAAAATAAAGTCATTAATAGATGAGGAATCAACTAGGCCATCGATATAAATAATAAAACATTTATGATTTTCATTATAAACAAACATGTTAAATTCTCGTATTATTATATCAGAACAAATCAAAGCATTATATTTACTTTTCAAAAAGTCTAAATTTTCTTTTATGTTTGCAAAAACTTTATAATTGTCTGCTGGAGAAGCATCTGTTGACACATTATTAACATTGTTATTTAAAATGGAAAAATTATAATCATTGCTAGATGAATATTTAATTAAATTACTAAAAAAATCTTTAAAACTCATATTAGTAATATTTGCAAAAAATAAAAAAATATTCAAAAAACTTGAAAAGAAAATGAGAATAATATATAATTTAAATAGTGTTGTGGAGGAATTTATGAAAGATAAAATACTTGGATTTTTATTATTTTTTATTATAGTCATGATAATTATTGTTATGGCTGGATTTGGATATGTAATGTATGCAGAAATAACAGGAGAACATCCAATAACAATTAATTTTACTGGTGATGGAGATTTATCAATATCAAAAGGGGAAAATATAAATAAAAATACAACAATAATTCAAGCAAGTGAAAGCAATTTTGGTGGAGTAAATGAGAACAACAAGACTAATACTAGCAGAAATCATAATTTATATGACCAACTTGATGAAAATGCAAAAAAACTATATGATAAATTATATGAAAATAGAGAAAATTTAAAAACTGGAACATATAAAATAGAGTATGGAAATACATTTCAAAACTTGTTATCAAGCAGTGATGGAGAAGCTAAATTGAAGAAAGAATATCAATCAGCCATAGAAGTGCTAGTATATGAAAATCCAGAGATTTTTTATATTGATGCAACAAGTATGTTTATAAATATAGAAAAAATCACAAAAATAACAGGAACAAAATACAATGTTTATATAGACAATGGAAATAAAGAAAGCTACTTATCAGAAGGATTTAATTCAAAAGAAGATGTAGATAAATATCAAGCAGAAATAAAAAAAGTGAAAGATAGTATATTATCAGTACTAGATGGAAAAAGTGATTATGAAAAAATTAAAATAGTTCATGATTATTTAGTAGACACAATAGAATATGATTCATCTGTTTCATTAGATAATATATACAATATCTATGGAGCACTAGTATCTAAAGTATGTGTATGCGAAGGATATGCAAAAGCTTTTCAATATTTGATGGATGAAGCAGGAATTGAAAATACAATTGCAATAGGAACAGGAACCAACAGCAAAGGAAAAACAGAGAATCATGCATGGAATTATGTGAAACTTGATGGAAAATGGTATGGGATAGATACAACGTGGGATGATCCAATACTAATAGGTTCAGGAGTTCTTATTAGCAAATCAAAATATCAGTATTTTTTAAAGGGTTCAAAAACAATGAACCAAAATCATTTTATTTCAGGAAAATTTACTGATGCTGGGCAGACATTCACATTTCCAGAGTTAAGTGTAGAGAATTATGAGTAAGGAGAGTGACGTGATGATAGAATTAGAAGAAAATTCAAAAAAATTAGAAACATTAGGAACAAAAGTACAAAGTTTAGGTGATTCCCTTTGACATTTCTAAAATAGAAAAAGAATTAAAGGACTTAGAAGATGAAACTGTAAAAGAAGAATTTTGGCAAAAGCCATCAGCAGATACCTCAAAAGTTTTGGCTAAAATAAAACAACTAAAAGGCAAAGTGGAAAAATTTAAGAAGATTGAAAATGAAGTTACAAATTTAAAAGACTTAACAGAATTAGCCAACATGGAAGACGATGAAGAAGTAGCTAAAGAGATATTAAAATCAACAAAGCAACTTGAAGGCGATTTGGAAAATTTACAACTTGAAACATTGCTTTCAGGCAAATATGACAGAAATAATGCTATATTAACTTTACATCCAGGTGCAGGTGGAACAGAATCACAAGACTGGGCAGAAATGTTATATAGAATGTATACTAGATGGGCAACAAAAAAAGGATATGAAGTAAAAGAATTAGACTATTTAGAAGGCGAAGAGGCAGGAATTAAAAGTGTAACATTTGAAGTGGTAGGAGAAAATGCATATGGATATTTAAAAGGCGAAATGGGAGTACATAGATTGGTAAGAATATCACCATTTGATGCAGGAGGAAGAAGACATACCTCATTTGCATCATTAGAAGTTTTGCCAGAAATAACAGATGATATCCAAATAGACATTAATCCAGATGATTTGCGTGTAGATACATATAGAGCTTCTGGAGCTGGAGGACAGCACATAAATAAAACATCATCAGCAGTTAGAATTACACATATTCCAACAAATATTGTAGTTGCTTGTCAATCTGAGCGTTCTCAAATTCAAAATAGAGAAACTGCAATGAAAATGTTGAAATCAAAATTATTAAATTTAAAAGAAAAAGAGCAAAAAGAAACAATAGAAGAATTAAAAGGAAATCAAAAAGATATTGCATGGGGAAGCCAAATTCGTTCATACGTTTTTTGCCCATATACACTTGTAAAAGACCACAGAACAAATTATGAAGTAGGAAACGTGGAAAGTGTTATGGATGGTGACTTAGACGGATTTATAGAGGCTTTTTTGAAAGGCTAATTTGTTAATTTGGGGTCGGTGTTTTTTTTGACAGCTTGTCAAGAAAAACACCGACCCCAAATTGTCACCCAATTGCAACCAAATTGATATATTCTTAATATAATATAGGGAGTAGCATTTAATTAAATACAACTCTTTATATTATATTAAGAAAGGTGCAAAAGATGGAAACAATAGTAATTAAATTTGGAGGAAGCTCTGTTGCAGACAACAGCAAATTGCAATTGGTAGCCAATAAAGTTATAAAATTATATGATGAAGATAATAATGTAGTTGTTGTAGTTTCTGCACAGGGTAAAAAAACAGACCAGCTAATAAAAGAAGCTGAAGAATTATCATTAAAACCTGATAAAAGAGAAATGGATACATTGATAAGTGTTGGAGAACAAATTAGTGCTAGTAAATTAGCAATTTTATTAAATTATTTAGGATATCAAGCGATATCTCTTACAGGTTGGCAAGCAGGAATTCACACAAGTGATGAAAATCAAAATGCTAAAATAGAATATATTGATTGTACGAGAATAGAACAAGAATTGGATGAAGGAAAAATTGTTATAATTACAGGATTTCAAGGGATAAATGATAATAATGATATTACTACATTAGGAAGAGGAGGTTCTGATACAACAGCTGTTGCATTGGCTGCAAGTCTAAAAGCTAAACAATGCTACATATATTCTGATGTTGATGGAATATATTCAGCAGATCCTAATAAAGTTGAAGGCACTAGAAAATTAACTGATATTTCTTATGAAGAAATGCATGCATTATCAAGTGAAGGTGCAAAAGTTTTACATGATAGATGTGTTGAGATTGGTGAAAAATATAATGTGCCAATAGTTACAGGTTCTACATTTAATAATAATCCAGGAACAGTGATATCTCATAAGTTGGAGGCTTCTGGAATAAAAAGCATTGTAAAAAAAGATGTTTCTAGAGTATCTGTTATTGGTTTTGGAATTAGTTCTAGAGATGAAATTATTAATAAGATTTTAGATATTGCCAATAAAAATAGTTTGGAGATTTTTAATATTGATATTAGTAGAACAAAAATTTCAGTAGTATTTAAAGAGATTGTAAAAGATGAAATTTTACAAGAATTACATGAGGTTCTTGTAAGAACTTGATATTTGTATTGTAACGTGATATAATACTTCTGCTTATAATTTGTAATTCACTTTAGAATTAAAGTGAATAAAATATTCAAATACGAAAAACAGGAGGTCATATTATGATTTCGATTGAAGATGTCCGGAAAGCTAAAATAACCGATTTGTATTTTGCACAAATCAAGAAAAGATTAACATGGGAAGAAGCAGAGAATGTAAAAGTGTATTCTGATGAATATCCTAATGCCAAAACTCCAGGGGATTTATTGCGAATTGCAGTTAGAAATGTATTGAGTAGTCAAAGAGTAGAAGTTACTGAGCAAAAAATTAGAGAATGTGAAGAAGATGTGAAAAAAGCAATTCTTTCTGGGCTTGAGGAAACTCATCACACGATATTACTGAAAAAGGGCGATGAATATTTTGACCTTGCAACAATGCAAATGCTGGAGGAAGAATATGAAGTCGTTGAACTTACTCCTTTTTGTATGCATGGTTCTGAAAGTGATTATAGTTTTGAGAATACAGAAAAAGGTCTTATCTTTAATCTGGAAGAAGGAGTCTTCGAAAAATATTTGAATGAGCACAGCAAAAAATAACTGAGCTGTGAAAAAGCCTTTATCTTTAAAGAGATGAAGGTTTTTTTATAAGTATTATAAATATTGAAATTAATCAGAATACCTATTGAAAAAATAAATTTATTAATATATAATTGACATGAACAAAAGTAAAAACGAAGAAAGGGACATAGGAAAATGAAAGAAAAAGGAATTTTACTTCCAATATTTTCACTTCCAAGCAAATATGGAATTGGAGACTTTGGATATGAAGCATATGAATTTATAGATATATTAAGTGAAAACAATATAAAATATTGGGAAGTCTTGCCAATAAACGAATGTAACAAATTGCCATACTCTCCAATAAGTTATTATGCAATAGAAGAAGATTACATATCTTTGGACAAATTAAAAAAAGAAAAATTAATAAAAGATGCGGAAATACGAGAAAGCAAAAATAGAGCAATATATGATGATTTCAAAGAAAAATACTATAATGAAGCATTTAGCAATTTCAGACCTAATAATGAATATTATGAATTTATAATACCACAAGAAATCAATGAATATGCTGAATTTAAAAGCAAAAAAACAGGAAAAAGCAAAGAATATCATTTATTTATTCAATATATGTTATATAAGCAATGGATGGAATTAAAACAATATGCTAATTCTAAAAATGTGCAAATAATTGGAGACATGCCAATGTACCCTGTGTTTGATTCAGTAGAAACTAAATATCATCCAGAATGTTTTGAAATGGAAAATGGTAAATTTACATTTGAAGCAGGTACACCACCAGATTATTTTAATGAAAATGGTCAAAAATGGAATAGTCCTGTATATAATGTTAAAAATATAAAAAAGGACAATTATCAATATCTAATAAAAAGATTCAAATATCATTTAAAATTATTTGATAAAGTTAGAATAGATTATTTTAGAGGATATGATTCATTCTTCAAGATTCCAATCGGAAAATCTGGAAAAGAAGGATGTTATACAGATAGCGTAAGTTATGGATTTTTTGATGAATTATTTAAAGACAATAGTGTGAAAATCGATGACTTTATAATTGAAGATTTAGGAGAAATTAGAGAAGAAACAATAAAACTAAGAGAACACTATGGATTTACAAGACAAAAAATATTGCAATTTACAATAGATTTAGATAATTTCTATGATAGAGATAATGAAACGGAAAATGTACTTGTATCCCCTGGAAATCATGATTGTAACACAATTTATGGCTGGTATAAAACACTTGATGATGACCACAAATGGAAATTAAAAGAGTTCTTGAAACGAAACAATTGTAATGATATAAATGTTAATATTGGAATTATGCAATATTTATCAAAATGTAAAGCCAAAATGCCAGTAATCATGGTTCAAGATATTTTAGGACTAGATGAAAGTGCAAGAATAAATGTGCCAGGAACTGAAAGTGATAAAAACTGGTCTTGGAAATTAATTGATTTTAATGATTTAAAAGAAAGAATAAAAGATTATTAATAGGGAGGAAATTCAGATGATAAGAAAAGTAGCTATATTAGCAAATGGAGGAGATGTATCAGGATTTAATGCTGTTATTAGAGCAATTATAAAAACAGCAGAAAATAATGGAATAGATTGTTATGGTTTTATAGATGGATATAATGGACTATTAAAAAACAATTTTGTAAAATTAGCAACATCAAATAATTCAACAGCTTCTGGAATATTACCAAAAGGAGGCTCAATAATTGGTTCATCAACAAATGCAAATGTATTCAATTATAAAGTAGTAAATGAAGATGGATCAGTAGAGTATAAAGATTTATCTGATGTATGTGTTGAAAATATTAAAAAAGATGGTTTTGATTGTATATTCACATTAGGAGGAGATGGAACTCAAAAATCAGCAAGAGATTTTTCAACAAAAGGAGTAAATGTAATAGGTGTTCCAAAAACAATTGATAATGATGTTGCATGTACAGAAATTACATTTGGATATAATACAGCTGTATCTGTTGCAGCAGAAGCATTAGATAGATTGCATACAACAGGTGAAACACATCATAGAATAATGGTACTTGAAGTTATGGGAAGATATGCTGGATGGATAGCTCTAGAATCTGCAATTGCAGGAGGAGCAGATATTGCGTTAATTCCAGAAATACCATATGACTTAAATAAAGCAGTAGAAAAAATAAACGAAAGAAGAGCTCAAGGAAAAGAATTCAGTATAGTAGTTGTAGCAGAAGGAGCTGCTCCAAAAGGTGGAACAATTACAGTTGCAAATAAAAGAGATAATGGAGCAGGTGTAGATAACAACAAACTTGGTGGAGTTGGACAAGTAGTTGCAAAACAACTTGAAGAATTAACAGGTCTTGAGGCTAGAAATACAACTTTAGGATATATGCAAAGAGGTGGAACTCCAACAGCATTTGATAGAGTTCTATCAACAAAATATGGTGCAAAAGCTATGGAACTTGCATTAGATGGAAAGTTCGGAGTACTAACGGTAATTAAAAATGGAAAATTAGACTATGTTTCATTAGAAGATGTTGTAGGAAGAAATACTAAAATAGGAGCTGTTTCAGGAAATACAGCAGAAAGTAATTTAAGAAAAGTTACTATGGATGATGATTTAGTAAAAACAGCTAGAGATATAGGAATATGCTTAGGCGATTAATAATTCACAAAAAATTCACACAATTCGTGTTGACAAAATGACACTGTGTCATTATAATTATGACAGAGTGTTATTTTTGCGTTTTGTGGGGAAACGTGATAATTAGGAGGGAAGTGATAGAAGTGCCAAAAGAAACTTTTCTAAAGCTTTCAAATGAGAAACAACAAAAAGTGTTAGATGCTGCAAAGAAAGAATTTGCAAGAGTTCCAATAGAAAATGTCTCAATAAAAAACATTGTAGAAGATGCAGATATTGCAAGAGGCAGTTTTTATCAATATTTTGAAAGCAAAGAAGATTTGCTGGTTTATCTTTTAAAAGAAAAAGCAGAGCAAGTATCAAATAAAGTAAAAGAAAAAATCCAAGAAACAGATGGAGATTTATTTGAAACATATATTTTCTTGTATGATATGGCAATAGAAAATTTCATGAAAAAAGAAGATGAAGACTTGTATAAGCAAATATTTATAAATATAAAATCATCTGATGAAAGTATATTTGATTTAATGAAAAATACCAAACCAAAAGATGTCATAAAATATTGTGATTTGTTAAATACCAAAAATTTAAAAATAGAAAATCAGCAAGATTTTATGGTAATATGTGAAATGTTAAATGCAATTACAAGAAAAGCAATTATAAAAAATTTTAAAAGAGTTTCAAAAGAAGAATGTAGAAGCACATTTCTTAAAGAAATAGAATATTTAAAATATGGAATTATAAAAAAGGAGGATAAAAATGCTTAAAGTATTAAAAAAATTAAAACAATCATGGCTATCAGTAGTAGTTATTGTAGCATTACTATGTGTGCAAGCAACAGTTGATTTGGAATTGCCAAATTACACATCAAAAATAGTAAATACAGGAATTCAGGCTGGTGGAATTGAATATGCAGTTCCAGAAGTAATCAGCAAAAACGACATGGATTCAATACTTTTGTTTACAAATAGTGATGATGAAATATTAGAAAAATATTCAGTTGCAAGTGCAACAGATTTAACAAATAAACAAGAAAGAACTTTAAAAAAATATTTAAAAGAAGATTATAACAAAGACGAAATCTATGTAATAAAAGATTTAAAAACTGACAAGAAAGAAGCTCTTGAAGAATTGATGACAAAACCAATTATTATTTCTCAAACAGTTCAAAACAAAGAAATTTTAAAATCTATGCCACAAGAGCAATTAGCAAAAATGTTGGAAGAATCATCAAAACAAATTGACTCAATGCAAGACTCAATAAAAACACAAGCAGCAGTAGCATATGTAAAAACACTTTACAAAGATACAAATGTTGATACAGATAAAATTCAAATGAACTATATAATGATAGCTGGTCTAAAAATGTTAGCATTAGCAGCAATTAGTATGGCATCAGGAATTACAATTATGATGTTGTCATCACGTGTAGGTGCAAGACTTTCTAAAACATTAAGAGAAGAAGTATTTAATAAAGTACTAAGCTTTTCAAACAAAGAATTGCGTGAATTTTCAACAGCATCTTTAATTACACGTAGTACAAACGATGTTCAACAAATTCAACAATTAATGGCAATGTTATTTAGAACAGTTGTATATGCTCCAATAATAGGTATAGGTGGAACTATAAAAGTATTAAATGAAAGCAACAGTTCAATGGCTTGGATTATTGGATTAGCAGTTATTACAATTATTCTAGTAGTAGGTGTATTATTTGCAATAGCAATGCCAAAATTCAAGAAATTGCAAGAATTGGTTGATAAGCTAAATAAAGTATCAAGAGAAATCTTAACAGGTTTACCAGTTATAAGAGCATTTAACACAGAGAAAAAAGAAGAAAAAAGATTTGATAATGCAAATAGTGATTTAATGAATGCAAACATATTTGTAAATACAGCAATGTCAATTATGATGCCAATGATGATGTTTATAATGAATGGAGTTTCAATCCTAATAATATGGGTTGGAGGTCATAACATTGACCAAGGTGTAATGCAAGTTGGAGACATGTTAGCATTTATACAATATGCAATGCAAATAGTAATGAGCTTCTTAATGATATCTATGATATCTATAATGCTTCCAAGAGCTTCTGTATCAGCAAACCGTATTATGAAAGTACTTGAAACAGAACCAAGCATAAAAGATAAAGAAAATACAAAGAAATTAGATCCAAGCAAAAAAGGATTAGTTGAATTTAAGAATGTATCATTTAGATATCCAGATGCAGACACTGAAATTCTTTCTGATATAAACTTTACAGCAGAATCAGGAAAAACAACAGCAATAATAGGAAGTACTGGTAGTGGAAAATCTACAGTAGTAAATTTAATACCTAGATTTTATGATGTAACAGGTGGAGAGCTTCTAGTTGATGGAGTTAATGTAAAAGATTTATCACAAAAAGAATTAAGAGATATAATTGGATTTGTGCCACAAAAAGGAGTTTTATTTTCAGGTACAATAGAATCTAATATAAAATATTCAGATGAAAATATGTCTGATGAGCAAATGATTAATGCAGCAGAAATTGCACAAGCAACAGAATTTATAAATGGAAAAACAGATAAATATAAATCAGAAATTGCACAAGGCGGAAACAATGTTTCAGGAGGTCAAAAGCAAAGGCTTTCTATTGCAAGAGCGGTTGCAAAAGACCCAGAAATATTTGTATTTGATGATAGTTTTTCAGCATTAGACTTTAAAACAGATGCAGCATTAAGAGAAGCGTTAGCACAAAAAACAAAAAATAAGACATCTATTATAGTTGCACAAAGAATTAGTACAATTCTAAATGCAGATAAAATTATAGTTTTAGATGACGGAAAAATCGTAGGTCAAGGAACACACGAAGAATTATATAAAACAAACGAAACATATAAACAAATAGCTTTATCACAATTATCTGAAGAAGAATTAACAAAAGACTTTTCAGATAAGGATAATAAAGAAAGGGGGGAATAATATGCCAGGACCAATGGGAGGACCTAGAACAGGTCATGTAACAGAAAAAGCAAAAGATTTTAAAGGAACAACTAAAAAATTAATTGGACAATATTTGTCAAAATACAAAATCGGTTTAATTATAGTTATAATCTTTGCAGTTGGAAGTACAATATTTTCAATTATTGGACCTAAAATTTTAGGTAATGCTACAACTGAAATATATAATGGATTAGTAAACAAATTGTATGGCACAGGTGGAATTGACTTTAGGAAAATAGGAACAATTTTATTAACATTATTGGGATTATATGTCTTGAGCGCATTATTCTCTTTTATACAAGGACTTACTATGACAAGAATATCTCAAAAGCTTACATATAGGCTTAGAAAAGATATATCAGAAAAGATAAATAAATTGCCTATGAATTACTATGACAAAAAGACAAATGGAGAAGTATTATCAGTTATAACAAATGATATTGACACATTAGGAACAAACTTAAACCAAAGTGTAACACAAATTATCACATCAGTTTGTACATTAGTTGGTATTGCAATAATGATGTTATCAATTAGTTGGCAAATGACATTAATTTCACTTATAGTTATGCCAATAGGAGCTTTTTTAGTAAAAATAATTGTTGGAAAATCTCAAAAATACTTTAAGAGACAACAAGACTATTTAGGACATGTAAATGGTCAAGTAGAAGAAGTATATTCAGGATTAACTGTTGTAAAAGCATTTAATGGAGAAAATAATGCAAGAACAGAATTTGCAAAAGAAAATAATGAATTATATAAATCTGCATGGAGATCACAATTCTTATCAGGACTTATGTTTCCTGTAATGGGATTTATATCTAATATAGGATATGTAGGTGTTGCAATTGCTGGTGGATATTTAGCAATCAATGGAAAAATTACTGTTGGTAATATTCAAAGCTTTATACAATATAACAAGCAATTTACACAACCAATAAATCAAATTGCACAAGTATCAAGTATGTTACAAGCTATGGTTGCTGCAACTGAAAGAATTTTTGAATTCTTAGAGGAAAAAGATGAAGTAGAAACAGCTAAAGAAGGTGTAACAACAAAAGGATTAAAAGGCAATGTAACATTTGACCACGTAAAATTCGGTTATAATCCAGATAATATAGTTATAAAGGACTTTAATGCAGAAGTGTATAATGGTCAAAAGATAGCTATTGTAGGACCAACTGGGGCAGGAAAAACAACAATGGTTAAATTATTGATGAGATTTTATGATGTTACAGATGGTAGAATTTTAGTTGATGGACACAATGTAAAAGACTTTGAAAGAGGCGAACTTCGTCAAATGTTCGGAATGGTATTACAAGATACTTGGCTATTTGGCGGAACTGTAAAAGATAATATCAAATATGGAAAAGAAGATGCAACAGATGATGAAGTTATAGAAGCGGCAAAAGCAGCTCATGTACATCATTATATCAAAACTTTGCCAAATGGATATAATTCAGAAATTAATGAAGAGTCAAGCAATATTTCAGCTGGTCAAAAACAATTATTGACAATAGCTAGAGTTATCTTAACAGACCCTAAAATATTGATTTTGGATGAGGCTACAAGTTCTATCGATACTAGAACAGAAATTCAAATTCAAAAGGCTATGGATAATTTAATGAAAGGTAGAACATCTTTTATTATTGCACATAGATTATCTACAATTAAGAATGCTGATTTGATTTTGGTTATGGATCATGGTGATATTGTTGAACAAGGTACTCATGAGGAACTTCTTGCTAAAGGTGGATTTTATGAGAAATTGTATAATAGCCAATTTGAGGAGGAAGAAGAGTAAAAGGAGTCTTATAATGAAAGAAAATGTTGTAATTGTTATTTTTGAAAGTATAGTTATAGCAGTATTAATATTATATATAACTGTAGGATTTAACCAAACAAGAATTAATACAGTTAGCGAAAATAATGTAATTGAAGTAGATAGTAAAACAAATTATGCACAAGATGAGTTAGAAAAAAGAGAATATATAAAAACATATAATATTATTGAAAAGCTAAATTTAAGTGATGAAACTGGAAATTATGACTATTATGTTATAAAACAGTTTCAAGTTGATGCTCCAGTAGTAATAAAAGTAGATAAACAATATAATTTAGAACAAGGAAAAAATTATGAATTTGTATTATATGGAGTTAAAAAAGAAGAAATAACTTATCTGCCCAATAAGATTTTTGAAGACTTTGAAATAAAAAACATTGTAGAAACAGATAAAACGGGATTGGAACAGATACAAGACTTTTAATAGTATATTTCAAAATAAAAATGGATTTTGTCTTTTTTTATCTTTTTGCATTAATGGAGCATATTTAGGTTATAATGAACTCAGTTGTTATATGCAAGTATAATAATTGCCTTCATTCTAGAGAATGCATTATTTTTGAATGAAGGTAGTTGTACCTTCATTCAGAAGAATGTATTCATTTTGAACGAGGGTACATGTTGATAAGAGAAAGCACCCGCACAATGAAAGGAGACTGCATTATGAAAAAGATGTTTACGAAGTTGATGAGTGCTTTCATGGCACTTGCTATGGTTCTGAGTGTCGGTGCTATGCCTGCTTTTGCAGCAGAAAACACTGATGAGATGACTTCCGAAGCAATTGTCGGTTATGATGAAGAAGTTTCTGTGCTTTCTTCTAGTGACTGGATTGAAACTACCAACAATCGTTACGATACTCATTTGGGCTACTTTACCAGACAAGAGTATACTCCTGGGCTGATTTTTTATGGGTCCTCTAACATGTCCATCTCTGTGGGCATGTCTGGTATCTCTAACAGTGGTCTGGGAACCACGTATTTCACGGTTCAGTTGGTTCGTCTTTATGAAGATGGAACGTATGATGATCTTTACACATACCGGGTTAATGGTGATGCCAATAATACCACTTTGACTTGGGCTAATGTGGGAGCTGGTGCATACCAGGTCATCTTTACTAAAGACAGCACCAATTTGCTGTGGAATCAGACCATCGACTCTGTTACTGTTATCGGTCTGGAATAAGCGATTGTAAAAAAATAGCTGTCAAACAGATTGAAAGATAGCGATAGATAATTATTAATACCTAGCTTTTTCTTATCAACAGGGTAACGGCTGCTAATTTTTTGCAGTCGTTATTTCTATTATAATAGCAATAAAATTCTTATTAGTGATGGTAATAATTTTTTTATTAAATATATTGACAAAATGAATATGTTTCGATATAATGATTAAAATACATAGTAAATCTATGTATAAAAGGGGGGAGTAGATTGAAAATAAGTAAGGAATTATTAAAAGGAAGTACTAGTATGTTGGTATTAAGTCTATTAGAAAATGAAAATATGTATGGATATCAAATGATTAAAGAACTAAGCGGAAGGTCAAAAAATGTATTTCAATTAAAGGAAGGAACATTATATCCAATATTACACACTTTAGAACAAAAAAATTACATCACATCTTATTGGAATACTTCGGGAACCAAAAAGAGAAAATATTATGCTATTTCAAAAGAAGGAAAGAAACATTTGAAAGATAAAAAAGAAGAATGGGATTGTTTTATTAATGGAGTTAATAATGTTGTAGGGGGGGTTTTGTTTGGATATTAAATGTTTTTTAAATAATGTATGTAAAGAAATAAAATATAAACCTGCAAGAAAAGATATTTCAGAAGAATTAGAAGTACATATTCAGGAAATAAAAAAAGATTATATAAGTGATGGTATGAATGAAAAGGAAGCAGAAGAAAAAGCTGTTTCTCAAATGGGAAAGGCAGAAGATATAGGAAGACAGTTAAATAGAATACATAAGCCACATCTAGATTGGAAATTATTGATTTTAATTGTTATTTTAATGGGATTCAACTTATTAATTTCTGTTTTAAAAGAGTCTACTAAAAATGATAATTATTTATGGAGTACAATAATTTATATGTTAATAGGAATTATAATAAGTATAGGCATTTATTTTTTTGATTATAGAAAATTAAAAAAACAATCATTTTTAATTTATCTATTTGCAACAATAATTATGATTCTACCAATGGCGGGAATGGGATATTTTGTAAGAGGAGTACTGTGTTTAAATATTTTAGGATTTTCTTTTTTTCCTGGTACAATGACTATAACTCTGTACATTATTGCTTTTGTTGGCTTTATTATAGACTATAAAAAAGACAATATTATAAAATTAAAAAATCAAAATAAAAGGTTTTCAATAAATAAAGATTTTATAAAAATAGTAGGACTAACGGTACTATCATTAATTATAATGTCAACCATTTCTACATTGACAAATACTTTAATATTAAGTTTTGTCTATTTAGTAATTACTACTATAAAATTTATTGTTGATGCTGAAAAAACAATTAAAAAACTATTTACAGTGTATGGTACAATAGGCGTTGTAGCAATTTTTTTAATAGTTGGATTAAATGTAAAATTTTTTAAGTCTGATAGAATTTTAGCATCTTTTAATCCTGAAATCGAACCTAATGGAACAGGATATATTGGTATGCTACAAAAAGAAATACTGCAAAATGCAAAATTAATAGGAGAGGCTGAAACAGAAGTTATTTCTAGTGACAAATATATTATAACTGAAGATACTAACTATACATTTATTTATCTGTTAGGAAAAACGGGAATACTATCTACAGGAATATTATTTTTAGCAATAATTTTAACTTCACTAAAATTAATAATTAATGCAAAGAATATTAAAGAACAATACGGAAAATTTTTAATAATAGGATTAAGCATTTTATTTATTTTGCAAGCTTTTGCTAGTATTTTAATGAACATGAATTTGGGAATACGAACAAATATAAATATACCATTTGTTTCATGTGGTGGATTTTATTTTTTAGTTAATATAATGAGTATGGCAATTATATTTTCTATATATAGAAGAAAAGATATTAATTTTGAAGAACCTAAAAAATTAAAGTTAGTTACAAGGTTTCAAAAGTTCTTATTTTTGGAAAGCTAAGACTTGGAATTATAATACAACAAATTATCTTTTTTAACTTAATGGAAAAACAATGATTAATATGTTATACTAGAATGGTAAAATTTAATAAAAGTCTATGTTTCTACTTTCTTTCAAAATAATTAAACATAATATTGTGGGTGACTGTAATAATGGCTACTGGAGTTGTATAGTTTTGTTTTTTTTGAATAAAGTAAGTTTTATAGATTTTTGGATGCCTTTAATTCTTTTGAAGGCATCTTTTTTTTGATAATAAAAAGTTAGGTTAAAATAACTTAAAAAATTGTTATTTCAAACTAACTTTTTGAATTGATTAAAATATAAATTAAATAACATTATACAATTTATTTAAAACTGTATATATTACTAATTTAGGCTTAGGTTTAGAAACTGTATAAAAATTAAAATAATTTTTTAGTCTAGTTTCGTCACATTCATAAAACATTGAATTTGTAGCAGATCTAATATCACCTTTTACAGTATTGACTGTTTTATTATATTTTTTTGCAATGACAGGATAAATGTTCTTGTTTAAATTTTCACTACTATCATAATTATTATAGATTAATGCGATACTTTCTGCTAAATATCTAGCACCATAGTATGATAAATTATATCCTATATATTCAAGTTCTTTATTAATTTTACTTAATAGAATGGAATTATTAAATTGAGCTATTTTGTTCTTGACTATTTCACTTATTTTTAGAAATATTACTGAAATATCTTCTTCTGAAGATATGCACTTATATATATAAGAGTCAGGTGCAACATTATCAATATTCTTAGAAAGTAGAAGAACTGATTTTTTATATTTTTCAAAATAAGAACTAGAGATTGTATGTAAATTATTAACGATGGAGTTGATATCATCATCTAGATTTATTAAAGTTATATCTATTAAACCAGTATTTAATATTTTTATTCCTTCAGATAAATTACTAGCAAGAGAGTGAACTCTAACTTGACAGCTATTTTCTGATATATAATTCAATAATAGTTTGGAATTATTAATATCTTTGTCTATAATAAGTAAATTTAACATTTGATTACCTCCGTTTTTTCTATACATTAGACGGAAGAAATTTAAAGCAAAAGGTGCAAAGTTTGTAAAAAAAGGTAAAAAAAGTTATAAAAAATTACCTTTTTTTTACCTTTTTTACCTTTTTTGTGAAATTATGTTATAATAATAACGCTAACAAGCAAGAAAATCAGTAAGTTTTGTGTTTGATAAATTCAAACCTAAACTTTATTGATAAAATAGGGAAATGATTTGTACAATAATAAAAGGAGACAATTTATGAAGACAAATTGTAAAATTCGTTTCGTATCTTTTGCTATGGTAATTATGATGCTTGTATTCAATCTTTCTACTGTTGTTTTTGCGGAAGAAAAGAATACTGAGCAACTGTTGCCTGAAAATGTTGTTTCAGTTGAAAAACTGGATAACGGAAAGATTCGGACGGCATACGAGTTTGAGATTATTCCTGATGACGTTGATGAAAATGGTATTGCTACATATGCAGTGGATTCATCTTTCACTATGAAGGGCACGTATTACCGTGGTGCTGACAGAAAATATAGCGGAAATTATCTTTCTTATGCCATTACTGTTACTGGCTCTGATGGAAATCCTGTAAACAAACAGGTTTCTGCTCAACTGTGGGATTACAATGGTAATTGCCTGAGTGTTAGTACCGTAACCGCTGATGGAAGTACTACAATTGTACCTTCTATTAGCATTGTAGCTAATAGAACGTATTATTTTAAGTATTATCTTGCAACGGGTTCTACTTCTAATCTGAAAATTAGAATGGTAATCGATAGCTGGAGCTAATGAAATTTTGCAAATCATTTCCTTATAAAAAACAGAAGGCACCCTAAATAAGGGTGTCTTTTGAAATAAAATTATTTTAACAATTTAACATCTATACAGTTTTCGGAACTTAAGTTAATATGTAAACAAAGAGAGTCTATATTGTCATAACTTGTAATAGGATATGTTATAGTCATAACACTGCTATAAGGTTTAACTGTAGAAATATTTTTTATATTTAAGTTAGTATAGTTATAATTAACATTGTTATTGTCATATAAAGTTATATTAGTAGGCCTTATAAAATTCATTTCATCTAATAATACATTAAAATTGAGTTCTATTATTAGAGATGTATTACTAAGAGATGTTTTCACAGAATCAACATAAGGACTGGTACTATTTGAATGATATTCAGAGCTATTTCTGGTTACGAATTTATTATCTAAGTTTATTGAAAAATTCCAATTTCCATCTACATAAGTAGATTGATTGTTAATTTTTATAGCAATACTAGATATTGATATAGTAAGTATTTGAGAGTTTGGAAAATTCTCTGAAGTTAGAAGCAATGATGATCGTATTGTTTTATTTTCAATATTCTTTTCTATGTTATTAAACTTTGCATTAGTGTCTAATAGCACAATACCATCATTATTAGGTATTGCATTTTCTGAAAGCCAGAATAGCATGTTATTATTTTCATCTTTTATAGATAATGTATTAAATGAAATATTATCAATTTCTATATTATCATCGTAATATTTATATACAAAAGAAATGTCTAGATTATTATTATCCATTAGCACATAATCAACTTTTACTCCAATATTATTGTAGGTTATAAAATCCATATCAACATTTTGAACATATCCATTATCAACAGCTTTATCAATACCTGGAGTACTATTTATAAAAATATTCGTTATAAAATTAATTATATCTTTTGCATAAACAGTTGTTGCTGTAACGATTCCGATACAAAGGATAAATATTGCAACTCTTTTTAATAATATAATTGTAGTAGATTTCTCTTTGTGTTTATCTTTAAATGCATTTTCAATAGCATTTTGAGTTGATAGAGGAACTTCTTCATTGTTATTGTCATAGTAATCAAATAACATTTTATCAAAATCATCAGGCTTATCAAATGTATCAAATTTATTTTTTTGTTCCATTATTTATCCCTCCTTTACTGTATAATTGTTGTAATTTTTGCTTTGCTCTTAAAATCTTACTCTTTACAGTATTAACTTTAATATCTAAAATATTCGATATTTCTGTGAGTGTATATTTATTTTTATAATAAAGAGTAAGAATAAGTTGTTCATCATAATTTAGACTCTTTATTAATAAATCAAAGTCTATATCATTTTCTTTATTTTGTATTTCCTTTTCTGAAGATGAAACAATGTTTACTGAATTTGAAATTTTATTAAAAAGTCCTAATTGCTTTTTTCTTTTGCGATGAATGTTATGACATTCATTTATTAAGATTCTTATAATCCATGTTTTAAAAAAATCATGTTTTTTTAGTGTATGTAATTTATTATATGAATGTATAATTGTTTCTTGTATAGCATCATTTACATCCTCAATATTATTTAACTGTGAGTTTGCGATTTTATACATTTCAACTTGTATACTTTTAATTAGTTCCGTGTAAGCATCTTGATCACCTTTTAAGGAACGTTCTATTAATTCTTCCAATTCTTTTATCTCCTCTCGTATAAATAGTAAAGGGATATGTATTTAAACATATTCAACATCCATTTACGAAAATTTTTATTTTACTTCATAGTTAATTATAACTTAATAAATATTAGTTTTACCAAAATTCTAACTATATTCTAAGGAGTCTAGATAATAAGTAGCAAAGGAATATAATTTATTAAATATTTTATTAATAAAGCTATTTTTAAATTTCTTTCCAAATAATCCACAAAATACTAGAAATATAGATAATATAACTAATGCTATATTTATGAATATATATAACATAGTTAACTTTCTCCTTTTAACTGGATTATAACATAAATTAATAAAAGATACATATATATTTTTTTATTTTTTTAACTTTTGGATATATTATAATAAGTTTAGATAAAAATAGTATCAAGGACTAAGAAAATTTTTGACTTTTTATAATAAATGTGTTAGTATAAATATAGCAATTGCTATGAAGTCAATTAGCGATACAGAGCACAAAAAAAGACTAGGAACCGCCAAAAATTTTCCTAGTCTTTTTATTTTATTTCTTGACAAATACCCATAAGGGGTATAAAATAATAAAAGTGGAGGTGAAAAAATGGAATGTGAAAAATGCAAAGGAACAGAAAAAACAACACAGCGTTCTGATGAAGAAAAAAAGAACTTAATAAAAAGGCTAAACATAGTAGAAGGGCAAGTAAGAGGAATAAAACAAATGATAGAAGATGACAGATATTGTGGCGATGTATTAATCCAAATGTCTGCAATAAACAAAGCATTAGAAAGCGTAGAAAATTCAATTTTAGAAAACCATATGAGAACATGCATGTCGCGTGAAATAAAAGCAGGAAATATGGAAACAATAAAAGAAGTTATGGAATTAATAAAAAGATTAAGGTAGGAGGAATTTTAAATGAAAGAAATTAAATTAAAAATAGAAGGAATGCATTGTACAGGATGCTCAAATAGATTAGAAAAGGTATTAAACAACACAAATGGAATAGGAAAGGCAGAAGTTAATTTTGAACAAAAAGAAGCGACAATAACATATAATGAAAGTCAAACAAATATTGACAAGATAAAAGAAGCTATACAAGATGCAGGCTTCAGAGGAGAATAACATATGAAAAAAGTGTTATTAAAAATTGAAGGAATGACATGTAGTGCATGTTCATCAGGATTAGAAAAATACTTAAACAAACAAGATGGAATAATAGCCGCTTCTGTCAATCTAATTATGAATAATGCAAGTATTGAATATGACGGCACCAAATTAACATTAGAGCAAGTAGAAAAATTTGTAGACAAAGCAGGCTTTTCAAGTGCAGGAATAGACAATCTAGAAAAAGAAGAGAAGAAAAAGTCAAATGAAAAATATAAATTAATAGGAATTTCAGTTATTTCAATATTAATATTATATATTTCAATGTCACACATGGTAGGATTGCCAGTAATACCATTTTTAGATATGATGGCACATCCTATAAATTACGCAATATCATTATTGATATTAACAATAATAGTCTTATTGATGGGAATAGACATATTAAAAAACGGATACAAAAATCTTGTTCATAAAACACCTAATATGGATACATTAGTAACGATAGGAGTTATGGCAAGTTTCATATATAGCATATATGGTACAGTAATGATTCTTAAAGGAAAAACAATATATGTAGAAAGTTTATATTATGAATCAGCAGCAATAGTAATATTTTTCATAAAAATAGGCAAATATGTTGAAAGCAAAAATAGAGATAAAACAAAAGAAGCACTACAGCAATTAATGAGTATAACTCCAAATCATGCAATTATAATAAGAGACGGAAAAGAAGAAACAGTAACACTTGATGAAATTCAAAAAGGAGATATTGTTATTTGTAAGCCAGGAGAAAAAATTGCGGTAGATGGTGAAGTAGTAGAAGGAACTACTCATATAAATGAATCATTTATAACAGGAGAAAGTGTTCCTGTAAAAAGAGAAAAGGGCTCAAAGGTAATTGCAGGAAGTATAAATTATGAAGGAACTATAAAATATAAGGCAGAAAAGATAGGTAAAGAATCAACCGTATCTGAGATTGTTAGATTAGTTGTAGAAGCAACAAATACGAAAGCTCCAATAGCAAAAGTTGCAGACACAATAAGCGGATATTTTGTTCCAACAATTATTATAATAGCAATAATAGCATTTACTATATGGTTTATGATTACTAAGAACATAGCAACTGCAATAAACATATTTGTAACAATATTAGTAGTAGCATGTCCATGTAGTCTTGGATTGGCTACACCTCTTGCAATAGTAATAGCATCAGGTAATGCAAGTAAAAAAGGAATATTGATAAAAACAAGTGAAGCCTTAGAAAATGCACACAAAATCAAAACAATTTGTTTTGATAAAACAGGAACTCTAACAAAAGGAGAATTGACAATTTCTAAAATATATAATTATAGTAATTTAAAAGAAAATGAAATCATCAGAATAGTTGCAAGTATAGAGAATAAGTCTGAACATCCAATAGCTAGAGCAATTGTAAATGAAGCAAAAAATCAAAAGATAGAATTAGAGGATGTAGAAGAATTTAAATCTATACCTGGTTATGGTGTTAGTGCAAATATAAACCAAAATAAATATCTAATAGGAAATAAAAAGTTAATGCTAGAAAATAATATTACAATTTCACAAGAACAAGATGAACTAAATTTAGTTTCTGATGGAAACAGTATTTTATTTGTTACAGAAGGTCAAAAGCTAATTGCATTAATTGGAGTAAAAGATGTATTAAAAGTTGAAAGTAAAGATATAGTTCAAAAATTAAAAAAGAGAAATATCAAAGTTGTAATGCTAACAGGTGATAATGAAAAAACAGCAAAGGCGATTGCAAATCAAATTGGAGTAGATGAAGTAATTGCAAATGTGCTACCAAAACAAAAGGCAGAAGAAATTAAGAAGTTCAAAGAAAAAGGACTTGTTATGATGTGTGGAGATGGAATAAATGACAGCGTAAGTCTTGTTACTGCAGATATAGGTGTTTCAGTTTCTAGTGGTACAGATATTGCAATGGATAGTAGTAATGTAGTTCTAATGAATGATAACCTAGAGAAAATAGAAGATCTAATTTCTATTAGTGAAAAGACTATTAAAAATATTAAACAGAATTTGTTTTGGGCATTTTTTTATAATATTTGTATGATTCCAATTGCTTGTGGTGTTTTAGAACCACTTGGAGTTGTTATGAATCCGATGATTGCTGCTTTTGCTATGACTATTAGTAGCTTAACGGTTGTTCTTAATGCATTGAGGTTGAAAAAATAGAAAATAAAATTCCCTCTTTACGGAGGGAATTTTATTGCGTTTATAAACGAACAAACCACATTTTTCAATGTGCAACACTAAGAGTATATATTCAAATTTAAAACCTTCTAATATAATAATGCTTTTATAAATAATACTTCATTTTTTTGTAAAAGACAATACATTTGTTCATTTTCTGTACTTTATAAGTAAAGTGTGACCGTCTATTATTTTTATTCCTTAATCTCTTTAGCCAGCTTATTAATAGCTTTAGTTTCAATACGAGAAACATAAGAACGAGAAATGCCCATTTGTTCAGCAATTTCAATTTGAGTTTTAGGTTTATGACCATCTAGACCAAAACGCAATTCAAGAATAGTACGTTCTCTATCTTTCAAAAGACTTTTCATTTTCTCATATAATAATTTCACTTTCATTTTTAAGTCCACAGACTCCTCAACACTTCGTTCATCATTTTCAAGAACTTCTTGAAGAGTAACAACATTATCATCTTTATCTTTTCCAATAGGTTCATTTAAATAAACTTCATTATTTAACTTTTTGGTAGCTCTGAAATACATTAATATTTCATTATCAATGCATCTAGAAACATATGTAGAAAGACGAGCACCTTTTTCAGGTTTAAAGCTATTAATTCCCTTTATTAGTCCTATAGTTCCGATTGAAATCAAATCATCTTGGTCTACATTAGAATTGCTATATTTTTTACAAACATGAGCAACTAATCTTAGATTTTTTTCTATCAGTATATTACGTGCTTCTTCATCGCCTGCGCTTAATCTTTCAAGATACAATTGCTCTTCGTCTGAACGTAAAGGTTCGGGAAAAAGTTGTGTACCAGAAATATATCCTACTGTAAAAATTGCAGTCTGCAAAAACTGTAAGAAACCACTTAGGCAAAGTTCCGAAAACATAAAACCCCCAATCGAGTATAAAAACTCTTATAAATTTTACTCATAGTAGAATTATATGTTTGAGAAAAATAAAAGTGCATGACCATAAATAAATGCATAAAATTAATAATTTTGAGAAAAATATCCAAAGGAGGTAGTAGTATGGAAGATATTAATGTGAAAGTTTTAGATGAAGTCAACAAGGGAACGACTATGGGAATGGATGCAATTCATTTTGTATCAAGTAAAGTAGGAGATGACAGATTTAAAAAAGTTTTGGATGTTGAATATGGCAAATATAAAGAAATTGCTAACAGAGTTGATAACATATATTCGCAATACACAATGACAAAAGATCCTCAAGAAACAAATATAATGAATAAAATGATGACATGGTATGGAGTAAACATGAAAACAATGAATGACCAAAGTAATTCAAAAATCTCTGAATTATTGATGCAAGGAACTAATATGGGAATTATAGAAGGAAGAAGATTATTAAATAATAATCCTAGTATTGATAATGAAGTTAGACAGATATTAAACGACTTTGTGGTTATGCAAGAAGATAGTGTAGAAACTTTGAAAAAATATTTGTAATACCCCTTGCAAAGTATGTGAATTTGGTATAGAATAAATTTGCCTAACGAGGTAAATAATAGAATTTAGAGTTGAGAAAACTCTAATAAAGGAGGAAAATTTTATGTCAGTAAAAGTAGGAATTAACGGATTCGGAAGAATTGGAAAATTAGCATTCCAAGCAGCTTTAGGAAAAGAGGAGGTAGAAGTCGTAGCAGTAAATGACCCATTTGTAGCAGCAGACTACATGGCATATATGACAAAATTCGATACTGTACATGGAAGATTTGAAGGAACAGTAGAAGAAAAAGACGGAAATTTAGTAGTAAACGGAAGAACAATAAAAGTATATAATGAAATGGACCCAAAGAATATTCCTTGGGGAGAATTAGGAGTAGAATATGTTCTAGAATGTTCTGGAGTATTTACAACAATGGAAAAAGCACAAGCACACTTAGATGCAGGAGCTAAAAAAGTTGTAATAAGTGCACCATCAAAAGATGCACCAATGTTTGTAATGGGTGTTAATAACACAACATATACACCAGATATGAACATTGTATCAAATGCATCATGCACAACAAACTGTTTAGCACCACTTGCAAAAGTTATAAATGATAATTTCGGAATTAAAGAAGGTCTTATGACAACAGTTCACTCAACAACAGCAACACAAAAAACAGTTGATGGAGCTTCTAAAAAAGATTGGAGAGGTGGACGTGCAGCATCTGCTAACATCATTCCATCATCAACAGGAGCTGCAAAAGCAGTTGGAAAAGTTATACCAGCATTAAATGGAAAATTAACAGGTATGGCATTCAGAGTTCCAACAGTTGATGTTTCAGTTGTAGATTTAACATGTAATCTAGAAAAGCCAACAACATATGAAGAAATCTGTGCAGCTATAAAAAGAGCAACAGAAAATGAATTAAAAGGAATAATGGAATATACAGACGAAGCTGTAGTATCATCTGATTTCATCAGTGATAAACATACATCAATATTTGATGCAGCAGCAGGAATCATGTTAACAGATACATTTGTTAAATTAGTAGCTTGGTATGATAACGAATGGGGATATTCAAACAAATTAGTAGATTTAGCATGCTACATGGCTTCAGTTGACCATAAATAAATATAAATTAGGTTAGGGGTTTAGAGAAGATAATGTCTGGCCTCTAGCCTTTTAATAGTTGTGAAAATGGGGTCGGTCCTTTTTTTCGCAATGCTCAAAAAAGGACCGACCCCAAATTAACAGAGAGGAAGTATAAAAATGAGTAAAAAAACAGTAAAAGATATAGATTTAAGAGGAAAAAAAGTATTTGTAAGATGTGATTTTAATGTTCCAATGGATAAAAATCAAAATATTACAGATAACAGAAGAATAGTTGCAGCATTACCAACTATTAAATATTTAATTGAACAAAATTGTAAAATAATTTTAGCTTCACATTTAGGAAGACCAAAGGGAGAATTTAAGCCTGAATTTTCTCTAGCTCCAGTAGCTAAAGAATTATCAAGATTACTAGGTCAAGAAGTTTTAATGGCTAAAGATGTTATTGGAGAAAGTGCAAAAACATTGGCTGCAAATCTACAAGAAGGTCAAGTGATGTTGCTTGAAAATGTTAGATTTCATAGAGAAGAAACAGATAATGATCCAGAATTTGCAAAAGAATTAGCAAGTATGGCAGAAGTATTTGTTAATGATGCATTTGGAACAGCACATAGAGCACATGCTTCAACAGAAGGAATTTCTCATTATTTACCATCAGTTTCAGGATTCTTAATTGAAAAAGAATTAAAATTCTTAGGTGATGCTTTAAATAATCCAGAAAGACCATTTGTTGCAATATTAGGTGGTGCAAAAGTTTCTGATAAAATAGGAGTTATTGATAGTTTATTAGAAAAAGTTGATACATTAATGATTGGCGGAGGAATGGCCTATACATTCTTCAAAGCACAAGGATATGAAGTTGGAAATTCTTTGTGTGAACCAGACAAATGTGATTTAGCATTAAGCTTAATGAATAAAGCTAAAGAAAAAGGTGTAAAATTCTTATTACCAGTTGATACAAAGATTGGAAAAGAATTCAAACCAGATACAGAAAGTAAAACAGTAGCTTGGACAGAAATTCCAGAAGGATGGGAAGGATTTGACATTGGAGAAAAAACAATTGAAATGTTTAAAGATGAATTAAAATCAGCAAAAACAGTTGTATGGAATGGACCTTTAGGTTTATTCGAATTTGACCAATTTGCAATTGGAACAAATGCTATTGCTCATGCTTTAGCAGAATTAGATGCAACAACAATAATTGGTGGTGGAGATTCTGCAGCTGCAGTTGAAAAAGCTGGATTAGCTGATAAAATGACACATATTTCAACTGGTGGAGGAGCTTCACTAGAATTCTTAGAAGGAAAGAAATTACCTGGAATAGAATGTTTACAAGATAAATAAAAGGATGTATAAAAAATGCTATATAATGTTTATAACAAAGATGGAGAGTTAACAAGAAAAATAGATAAAAGACAAGAATTAAATATATCAGAAGATGAATGGCTTAAAGGTGTTACATGTTTTGTGATAAATGAGAAGGGAGAAGTCCTTATTGAAAAAAGAGTAAATAAGGGCCTTACTCCTGGAAAATTAGATTTATGTTCAGGCCATGTTGATGGAGATGAAACTCAAACTCAAGCAATGATAAGAGAACTTGGAGAAGAGTTAGGAATCAAAACAGAGGAAGCTATGAATGTAATAAAAATAACAAAAGATGGCTTACCCTTCGAATTAGAAAGTGGTGAAAAAAAATTACATTTTTTAATTACGGCATATTGCTTAAAAAGAAATTCATCTTATGTAATAATTCAAAAAGAAGAGATTGACAAGATTGTTTGGCTACCATTAGAAGAAACGTTTGAATTAATAAAAAGTGGAAGAACTAAATTTCCTAAAAACTATGATTATGAAGAAGTATTCGAAAAAGTTAGAAATATTTATAATAATAAAGATGCAAGAAAGGTAGAAAGATGATAGTAACATTATCAGGCGTAACAGGAACAGGAAAATCTTTTTTTAAGAATGTAATTTCACAAGAATTAGGCTTCGAGAATTTAGTTATAGTAACCACTAGAGCTAAAAGAAAAGGCGAAATAGATGGAATAGATAAGAGATTTGTAAACGAAGAAGAATTTGAAAAACTGAAAAAAGAAAATAAAATAGTAGTAGATTTTGAGTTTTTGGGAGCACAATATGCATATATGAAAAATGAGCTTGAATCTGATAAAAATCAAGTTACAGAAGTACACTATAATACAATATATGATTTTAAAAAATATGCTAAAGATGTATTTTCTATTTATATGATTCCAAAAGATATTGAAAGAGCAAAACAGGAACTAAGAAACAGAAATCTACCAATAGAAATTGAAAAGAAACGATTACAAGAAATAGATGAACATATAGAAGAATATACTACAAATGAAAATTTGAGAAAACAATTTAATTATGTATTCATAAATGATTATACAGAAGTTGCAAAGAATAATTTGTTAGAAGTTATAAAAAGGAGGCTAATACAATAATGAGAAGAAAGGTAATAGCAGGAAACTGGAAAATGAATATGCTTCCAAATGAAGCAATAAATTTTATACAAGAGCTTGCACCCCTTGTTAAAGACACAAAAAATGAAGTAATATTATGTGTTCCATATACAGATTTATTTTATGCATTATTACATGTACAAGGAACAAACATAAAAATAGGTGCACAAAACATGCATTGGGAAGAAAAAGGTGCATATACAGGAGAAGTTTCTGCACCAATGCTAAAATCAATAGGTGTAGAATATGTTATAATAGGGCATTCTGAGAGAAGACAATATTTTGCTGAAACAGATGAAACAGTAAATAAAAAAATAAAATCTGCATTAGCACATGGATTAAAACCAATAGTATGTGTTGGAGAAACATTAGAACAAAGAGAAAACGGTCAAACAGAGCAAATTGTTACAAGTCAAGTAGAAAAAGCATTTGAAGGAATACCTGCATCTGAATTAGAAAAGATAATAATAGCATATGAGCCAATATGGGCAATCGGAACTGGAAAAACAGCAACAAAAGAAGATGCAAATTCAACAATTATGCAAATTAGAAAAAAAATAGCCGAAATGTATGGACAAAACGAGGCAAATGGAGTTATAATACAGTACGGCGGAAGCGTAAAATCAGCAAATGCCAAAGAATTATTTGAAATGTCAGATATAGATGGAGGACTTGTAGGAGGAGCTAGTTTAAAGGCAGACGAATTTGCAAAAATAGTAAATTATGAATGTTAAAAAAAGGACCGACCCCAAATTAACACCTTCAAATTAACAGAAAGGAATGTTGAAAATGGAAAAAAAGCCAGTAATGCTAATGATATTAGATGGTTTTGGAATTAACGAAAAGACAGATGGAAATGCAGTTAAGTTAGCCAATACACCTAATATAGATAAACTTATGAAAAAGTATCAAACGACAAAAATATATACAAGTGGTTTAAAAGTAGGATTACCAGATGGTCAAATGGGTAATTCAGAAGTAGGCCATACTAACATAGGAGCAGGAAGAATTGTATATCAAGAGTTAACTAAAATTACAAAATCTATAGAAGATGGTGATTTCTTTGCAATCCCAGAGTTTATAGAAGCAATTGAAAATTGCAAGAAATATAATTCAAAATTGCATATATTAGGTCTTTTATCAGATGGAGGCGTTCATAGTCATAATCGCCATTTATATGGATTACTTGAAATGGCAAAAAGAAGAGATTTTGAAAATGTATATGTACATTGCTTCTTAGATGGTAGAGACACACCACCAGCATCAGCAGAAGGATATATTACTCAATTAGAAGAAAAAATGAGAGAAAAAGGTGTTGGAAAAATCGCAAGTTTATCAGGAAGATATTATGCAATGGATAGAGATAAAAGATGGGATAGAGTTAAAAAATGTTATGATGCACTTGTAAATGGTGAAGGTAATAAAGCCACATCAGCAACAATTGCAATAGAAGATTCTTATCAAAAAGAAGTATTTGATGAATTTGTTGAACCAACAGTAATATGTAATGGAGATACACCTATTGCAACAATACAAGAACATGATTCAGTAATATTTTTTAACTTTAGGCCTGATAGAGCTAGAGAAATAACAAGAGCAATAGTTGACAAAGATTTTAATGAATTTGAAACTAAAAAAATGGATACTTATTTTGTATGTTTCACAAATTATGATGAAACAATGCCAAATGTAAAAATTGCATTTAAGAAAGAACCATTAGTAAATACATTTGGAGAAATTGTCGGAAAGAATGGATTAACACAACTTCGTATAGCAGAAACAGAAAAATATGCTCATGTTACATTTTTCTTTAACGGGGGAGAAGAAAAACAATATCCTGGTGAAGATAGGATATTAGTACCATCACCAAAAGTTGCAACATATGATATGCAACCAGAGATGAGTGCATACGAAGTTACTGAAAAAGTAATAGATGCAATAAATGCAAATAAATATGATACAATTATATTAAATTATGCTAATCCTGATATGGTTGGACATACAGGAAGTTTACCAGCAGCAATAAAAGCAGTAGAAACAATAGATGAATGTGTAGGAAAAGTAGTAGATGCAATACTTGCACATCATGGAACAATGTTAATAACAGCTGATCATGGAAACTGTGAGCAAATGATTGATTATAAAACTGGAGAACCACATACTGCTCATACCACAAACCCTGTACCACTTATACTAGTTACAGAAAATGAAAACTTAAAAATAAAAGAAGGAAAACTTGCAGATTTAGCACCAACAATGTTAGAATTATTAGGAATTGAAAAACCAGCAGAAATGACAGGAGAAAGTATTCTTGTAAAATAAAGGGTGAAAAGAGTTGTTAAATAATACTAAAAAGATAAAAGAAATATATGAAGAAATACAGAAAAAAATATTCTATGCTGTCCCTGGAAGATGGGATGAATTATACCTTTATGCATCAATTATTGATAGACTTGGAAAAGTTCAAACAGGTGAAATGTATTTTTACTTTATGCCAAAAGGAATTTTAAAAAGGAAATTTATAAATGTATATGAAGTTCCGTTTAAATATGATATTGAAGAAGAAGAGTACATGAAGCTAGTGGATTTGTTATATGACGAATTAAAGCTCTTAAGAGATGAATTTGCTAAATCTGGCCAAAAAATATGGTCTAATATAACAATATCAATAAAAAACAATAGGTTCAAAGTGGAATACAATTATGATAATTTATTAGGTGGTCAAGATGAATATTATGATCACCACATATTTTGGAGAAATAAGTATTTACATATAGAACCACATAGCAGAAAAGAGAAAAATGCAATAGAACAATATATAGCCAATAGAAGACCAAGCAGAAAAAAAGATGAAGAGTATGATTCAGGCATTTATCAAAAAAGACAAACAAATATAATAACATATGAAACAACAGATTTTAAAGAAACTCAAAAGGTTGAATATCTTGCGACAAAACAAGAAAAAAGTAAAATAAAAAACCAAATATTATGTAATAAATGAAAGGAGCAATAAAAATGATTTATTCAAAAGAATTAGAAAATATGTGCCGTGTTGCAAAAGGAGTAGACCATGGACCAGCACCAATTCCAGAAGAAGGAAAATGGGTAAAAGCAAAAGATATAAAAGATATATCAGGATTAACACATGGTATTGGATGGTGTGCACCACAACAAGGAGCTTGTAAATTAACATTAAATGTAAAGGATGGAATAATTCAAGAAGCATTAATTGAAACAATAGGATGTTCAGGAATGACACATTCAGCTGCAATGGCAGGAGAAATTCTAACAGGAAAAACAATATTAGAAGCATTAAACACAGATTTAGTTTGTGATGCTATAAATACTGCTATGAGAGAATTATTCTTACAAATAGTATATGGTAGAACTCAAACAGCTTTCTCAGAAGGTGGACTTCCAGTAGGAGCTGGACTTGAAGATTTAGGAAAAGGACATACATCACAAGTTGGAACAATTTACTCAAGTTCATTAAAAGGACCAAGATATTTACAATTAACAGAAGGATACATAGTAGAATTAGGATTAGACAAAGACGACCAAATAATTGGTTACAAATATGTTCATTTAGGAAAAATGATGGATAATATCAAAAAAGGAATTGATCCAATGGAAGCAATTGAAAAAGCTTCTGGTACATATGGAAGATTTGACGAAGCTGTAAAGAAAATTGATCCAAGAGAAGAATAGAAATAGGAGGAATAAAAAATGGCAGTAACATTTGAAAGTTATGAAAGAAGAATTGATCAAATAAAACCAGTTATGGAAAAATACGGAATAAAAGATTTTGAAGATGCATTAAAAATCTGTACAGATAAAGGATTTAATCCTTATGAAATAGTAAAAGGAGTACAACCAATTTGTTTTGAAAATGCAGCTTGGGCTTATACATTAGGTGCTGCAATTGCAATAAAAAAAGGATGTACAAAAGCATCAGATGCAGCAAAAGCAATTGGAGAAGGATTACAAGCATTTTGTATTCCAGGTTCTGTTGCAGATGACAGAAAAGTAGGATTAGGACATGGAAACTTAGCTTCAATGCTATTATCAGAAGACACAAAATGTTTTGCATTTTTAGCAGGACATGAAAGCTTTGCAGCAGCAGAAGGAGCTATTGGTATAGCAAAATCTGCAAACAAAGTTAGAAAAGAACCACTAAGAGTAATTTTAAATGGTTTAGGAAAAGATGCAGCACAAATAATTTCAAGAATTAATGGATTTACATATGTAAAAACAGATTTTGATTACTTTACAGGAAAAGTAAAAGTAGTTGAAGAAATCAAATATTCAGATGGAGAAAGAAGCCAAGTAAAATGCTATGGTGCAAATGATGTTAGAGAAGGTGTAGCAATTATGTGGTTAGAAGATGTTGATGTATCTATTACAGGTAACTCAACAAACCCAACGAGATTCCAACATCCAGTTGCAGGAACATATAAGAAAGAAAGACTAGAAGCAGGAAAGAAATACTTCTCAGTTGCTTCAGGTGGAGGAACAGGTAGAACACTTCATCCAGATAATATGGCTGCTGGACCAGCTTCATATGGTATGACAGATACTATGGGAAGAATGCATTCAGATGCACAATTTGCAGGTTCATCTTCAGTACCAGCTCACGTAGAAATGATGGGATTAATCGGTATGGGTAACAACCCAATGGTTGGTGCATCAGTTGCAGTAGCTGTTGCAGTTGAAGAAGCTATGAAATAATCTACTTTATTGATTACATTTATAATAATTGTTTCATACTATATACATGATATAATAAGAAAGGAATGAATTTTTATGAAAAATTATTTAGAAATTGAAAGTGTAAAAGCTTTAGAAGTATTAGATTCAAGAGGAAATCCAACAGTACAAGTTACAGTAGAAACATTTGATGGAAGCGAAGGAGTTGCTTTAGTACCATCAGGAGCTTCTACAGGAGCATTTGAAGCTGTTGAATTAAGAGATGGAGATCCATCAAGATATATGGGAAAAGGTGTTTTAAAAGCAGTTGAAAATGTAAACAAAATCATTGCTCCAGCACTTGAAGGAATGAATGTATATGATCAACCATTAATTGATAAAACATTAATCGAATTAGATGGAACAGACAATAAAGGAAAATTAGGAGCAAATGCTACATTAGGTGTATCATTAGCAGTTGCAAAAGCAGCAGCACAATCATTAGGAATGGAATTATACCAATACATTGGTGGCCCAAATGCAAAAACAATGCCAGTTCCAATGATGAACATATTAAATGGTGGAAAACATGCTGACAATACAGTAAGCACACAAGAATTTATGATTATGCCAGTTGGAGCAAAATCATTTACAGAATGCCTACGTATGAGTGCAGAAATTTACCACACATTAAAGAAAGTATTAAAAGAAAAAGGATTAGCTTCAGGAGTTGGAGATGAAGGTGGATTTGCACCAAACTTATCAAGTGATGAAGAAGCATTAAAACTAATTGTAGAAGCTATTGAAAAAGCTGGATATAAACCAGGAGAAGAAGTATGCTTAGCATTAGATGTTGCTTCAACAGAAATGTATGATGAAGCTAAAAAAATAGGAAAAGAAGGATGCTACTATTTCTGGAAAACACAAGAATTAAAAACAGCTGATGAAATGATTGATTTCTTAGCAGGATTAGTAGAAAAATATCCAATTGTTTCAATCGAAGATGGTTTAGCAGAAGAAGATTGGGAAAACTGGAAGAAGTTAACAGATAGATTAGGAAACAAAATCCAATTAGTTGGTGATGATTTATTTGTTACAAATATGAAGAGATTACAAAAAGGTCTTGATTTAGGTGTTGCTAACAGCATTTTAATCAAATTAAACCAAATCGGAACATTAACAGAAACATTAGATGCTATTGAATTAGCAAAGAAAAACGGATATACAGCTGTTGTATCACACAGAAGTGGTGAAACAGAAGATACAACTCTTGCTGATGTTGCAGTTGCAACAAATGCAGGACAAATCAAAACAGGTGCACCATGCAGAACAGATAGAGTTGCTAAATATAATAGGTTATTAAACATCGAAAATGAATTAGGAGAAATAGCAATATTCCCTGGAAGAAAAGGATTAAATAAATAATTTTAAACATAATAGGGCGTTACTTTTAAAGTAACGCTTTAATATTAGGCAAATATATGTAAAAAAAAGATTAAGTTAAAATATTTACTTGTACTTTTTTGTGATATGTGATATTATAAATGCGAAATTAAAACTCAATAAAAATGGAGGTTCCAAATGAAAATATTAGTAACAGGAGCTAACGGAATGTTAGCAAAAGAAGTAAGAGAAAAATTCGAGAAAGGAAATGAAGTAATAGCGACAGATGTAAAAGAATTAGATATAACAAACGAAAAAGCAGTAATGGATTATGTAATGAATCTAAAACCAGACTATATAATAAATTGTGCAGCATTTACAGCTGTAGATAAAGCAGAAGAATGTTATGAATTAGCAGACAGAATAAATGGTGATGGACCAACAAATTTAGCAAAAGCAGCAAAAGCAGCTGGAGCAAAGCTAGTACATATATCAACAGATTACGTATTTGGAGGAGATTTAGATTTATCTAAAGACTATAAAGAAGATGATCCAAAAGCACCAGTAACAGTATATGGAAAAACAAAGTTACATGGAGAAGAAGGAATTACATCAAACATGGATGAATACTACATATTTAGAACAGCATGGTTATATGGAGTTGGAGGAAACAACTTTGTAAAAACAATGACAAAACTTGGTTCAACAAGAGATGAAATAAATGTAGTTGCAGACCAACATGGAAGTCCAACATATGCAAAAGATTTAACAGAAATAATATATCAAGCAATAGAAAAGAAAATTCCTTATGGAATATATAATGCTACAAACGAAGGATATACAACATGGTATGACTTCACAAAGGAAATACTTGCTGAGCAAGGAATTGAATGTAAAGTAAATCCAGTAACAACAGAAGAATATATAGAAATGATGAAAGTAACACAAGCCAAAAGACCATTTAATTCACAAATGTCAAAAGCAAAACTTGAAGCATGTGGAATAAAAGTTCCTGAGTGGAAAGATGGATTAAAGAGATACTTAGAAGAAGCTAAAAATTTAGAGCAATAGAAAGGAAGTATTATTATGAAAAATAGAAAAGGAATTATATTAGCAGGAGGAAGCGGAACAAGATTATATCCATTAACACTTGCAATATCAAAACAAATAATGCCAGTATATGACAAGCCAATGATATATTATCCATTATCAATTTTAATGCAAGCAGATATAAGAGAAGTGCTAATAATTACCACTCCAAGAGATGCAGAAACATTTAAAGATTTACTTGGAGATGGTAGCCAATGGGGAATGCATTTTGAATATAGAATTCAAGAAAAGCCAAATGGACTAGCAGAAGCATTTATAATAGGAAAAGATTTTATTGGAGAAGATAATGTTGCTATGATTTTGGGAGATAATATGTTTTATGGAGAACACCTTGCTGAAAAATTAAAAGAAGCAAATGAAAGAGAAAATGAAGCAACAATATTTGGATATTACGTTAAAGATCCTAGAGCATATGGTGTTGTAGAAATAGATAAAGACGGAAAAGCTGTATCAATAGAAGAAAAGCCAGCTGAACCAAAATCAAATTATGCAGTACCAGGATTATACTTCTATACAAATGAAGTAATTGATATTGCTAAAAATGTAAAGCCATCAGCAAGAGGAGAATTAGAGATAACAACAGTAAATGAAGAATATATGAAACGTGGACAACTTAAAGTAGAAAAATTAGGCAGAGGGATGACCTGGTTTGATACAGGTACACATGATGCATTAATTGAAACAGCAAGCTTTGTTCAAACAATTCAAAAAAGACAAGGATTACAAATATGCTGTCCAGAAGAAATTGCATTTGACAAAGGCTGGATAAATAATGAACAATTATTAGAATTAGCTCAAAAATACATGAAAACAGATTATGGAAAATATTTAAAAGATGTAGCAGAAGATGTTTTTGGGGAAGAATAGAAAGGATGAAAAAAAATGGGAAAATTTAAAAGAATTGATACCTCAATAGATGGAGTATGTATAGTTGAACCAACAGTATTTGGAGATAACAGAGGATATTTCATGGAAACATACAGCAAAGCTGATTTTGCTGAAATTGGATTAGATTATGACTTTGTACAAGACAATCAATCAAAATCTAAAAAAGGTGTTTTAAGAGGATTACATTTCCAAAAAGAAAATACACAAGCAAAATTAGTAAGATGTATTAAAGGAGAAGTATTTGATGTTGCTGTAGATTTACGTCCAGGAAGCAAAACATATGGAAAATGGGAAGGCGTAGTTTTAACAGAAGAAAACAAGAAAATGTTTATGATTCCAAAGGGATTTGCACATGGATTTTTAGTATTATCAGATGAAGCTGAATTTGCGTATAAATGTGATGATGTATATAATCACGAAGCAGAAGGTGGTTTAAAATTTAATGACCCAGATATAGGAATTGAATGGCCTATGGGAGATTTAAAACCAGAAGATTTATTAACATCTGAAAAAGATGCAAAATGGCCATCATTAAAAGAATTAAAAGAAACAGATTTATTTAAAAATTTAAAATAAGGGAGAAATGAAAAATGAAAAATGTAATGGTAACAGGAGCAGCAGGATTTATAGGAGCAAATTTTGCAGAATATTTTGTAAATAAACATCCTGACTATAATGTAATAGTAGTAGATAAATTAACATATGCAGGAAATTTAGCAAATTTAGATAAAGTAAAAGACAAAATTACATTTGTACAAGCAGACATATGTGATTTTGAAAAAATGCAAGAAGTATTTGAAAAATATCAAATAAATGGAGTAATTCACTTTGCAGCAGAATCACATGTAGACAATAGTATAAAAACACCATTTGTATTTACAAAAACAAATGTATTAGGAACACATACATTATTAGAAGCAGCAAGAAGAGCATGGGGAGAAGGTTCAGAAAACAAATTTGTACATATCTCAACAGATGAAGTATATGGTGCTTTAGGAGAAACAGGATATTTTACAGAAACATCTCCAATTCAACCAAGTAGCCCATATTCAGCATCAAAAGCAAGTTCAGATTTAGTTGCATTAGCATATCATACAACATATAAAATGAATGTAACTGTAACAAACTGTTCAAATAACTATGGACCATATCAACACAATGAAAAGTTAATACCACATATGATTAAATTAGCTCTAAATAATGAAAAATTACCTGTATATGGTGAAGGAACTAATATAAGAGATTGGCTATATGTAGAAGACCATTGCAAAGCAATAGATATGGTATTCCACAATGGTAGAGCTGGAGAAAGATATAATATAGGTGGACATAATGAAAAGAGAAACATCGAAATTGTTAAACTTATTTTAAAACGTTTAGGAAAATCAGAAGATTTAATTGAACATGTTGCTGATAGAAAAGGTCATGATTACAGATATGCAATAGATCCAACTAAAATTAAAACAGAATTAGGTTGGGAACCTGAAACAAAATTTGAAGATGGAATTGTTAAGACTATTGATTGGTATTTAGCAAATCCAGATTGGTTAAAATAAACTTGACATAAATATTTGCAAGTGATATAATAGAATTGTATTTTGTATATATACTCTTTAAGCTGGAGATGTACATCTAGTTTATACAAACTTGAAGGAGTGTAAATTATGAAAATGAAAAATCTTTTTGCAGGTATTGGTATTGTTACTCTTGTAACTCCTATTGCTTGCTTTACTGCGGGCATAATTTTTACGGCAGTTGCCAATGCCAAAAGCCCGGAAGTTGCTAAGGCTCTGGAGGAGATTAAAAAACGGCTGAGCAGCAGTAAGGATGAAAATAAGGAATATATTCCATCTGTGCATAAAGAAGATGATGAAGCTCTCAAGCATGCAAAAGAGCTTGCTGATGAGATTCAAGCAGAAGAGATCATCAATGAGTTCGGAAAAGATTTTCCGGATTCTTACAATTGTGATATTGTAGAAAAAATTTTCAACCACGACTAATGCATTAGTACATGAATGTATTGGTTCTAGCCCCTTATCAATGGTTAAGATAAGGGGCTATTTTTTGTAGATGGTACAATAATAAAAAATAATTAACAATATATTGCTAAAAATTAAAAAAAGTAATATAATATATACATTAAAGGAGAAAGAAATGCCAAGATTTTTTGTAAAAAATGAGCAAATAAGAGGAACGACAATAGAAATATTAGGTGAAGATGTAAAACATATAAAAAATGTGATTAGAAAACAGATTGGAGATAATCTAGAAATATGTGATCAAGATACTAGAAAATCATATATGTGTAAAATAGAAAAAATAGAAAATGAAAATATACTAGCTAATATTATAGAAGAATTACAAAATTATGAGGATAAAGTAAAAGTAGACATATATCAAGGTCTACCAAAAGCGGACAAGATGGAGCTAATAATTCAAAAATCAGTAGAATTAGGAGCCAATGCAATTATTCCTGTTGAAATGAAAAGATGTGTAGTAAAGCTAGATTCCAAGAGTGAAAACAAGAAAATTGAAAGATGGCAGAAAATAGCTGAGAGTGCAGCAAAGCAAAGTGGAAGAAACACAATACCACAAGTAAAAAATATACATACAATAAAAGACTTAATAAATATAAAAGATGAATATGATGCAATAATTGTATGTTATGAAAATGAAAAGACAAATTCTTTAAAAAAAGAATTAAAATCAATAAAAGAAATGTTAAAAGCAAAATCAGAAATCAAGATAGCTGTTGTAATTGGCCCAGAAGGCGGATTAGAAGAAAAAGATGTAGAAGAATTGCAACAAAATGGAGCTAAAATAGTAACACTAGGAAATATAATATTAAGAACTGAAACAGTTGCATTAAACATATTAAGTGTAATAATGTACGAGTTTAGTGAATTCTGATATACAGAGGAGAAAAAATGAAAAAAGAGTTTTTAAAAAGAGTATTAATAAATTTAATAATAGCATTAGTTGTAATAATATATTTCGTTATATTTAGTACACAATATACAAAATTAGATTCATCTATTTTATACAGATATACAGACATATCAAGTTTAATATTTCTCGTAATAGCTATAATAGCAATGGAAATATCATACAAGAAATCAAATGAATACATATTTTTATCTGGAGTAGAACTAGCAGTAATAGCAGTATTTACACTATTAACAAAGCATGTGCCAAAGGTAATAAATTGTAGTATAGAAGTTTATACTTTAGCTGGAGCAAACTTATTTGTAATATATACATTATTGAAAAATGCAATATTATATACAAAACAAAATCAAGATGAATTAGAAAATATGAGTGATATAAAAGAAATAGTAAAAGATGAACCTGTAAAGAAAATCTCAAAAAGAAAAAATGTAAATGAAAACGAGGAAATAGAAAATGATTAAAAGTATGACAGGCTATGGAAAAAGTAGTTTATCAATTAATTCAAGAGAATATCAAGTTGAAATAAAAACAGTAAATCATAAATATATAGATGTAAATATAAAAATGCCACGTATTATAAGCTATTTAGAAGAAGATGTTAGAAAACTTGTTGTATCAAGAATTAAAAGAGGGAAAGTTGATATACAAATATCTTTTGAAAATTACAGCCAAGATGGTAATGATGTTAAAATAAATACAGAATTAGCCCAAATATATATACAAAGTTTGAGAAAATTAGCAGAAGCGGAAAATCTATCAAGCAATATAGAAGTAACTGAAATAACAAAATTGCCAGATGTCTTAACAATAAAAAGCAACTTAGATGAAAATGAAACAAAAGAAGAATTATTACAAGTAGTAAATGAAGCAATAGACAAATTAATTCAGATGAGAAAGATTGAAGGAGAAAAGATCTCAAAAGACATTTTAGACAAAATTGCTAGAATAGAACAGAAAAATGAAGAGATTTTTAGCTTATCTACTGGACTTATCGAAGAATATGTAGTAAAATTAGAAGCAAGGGTAAAAGAATTATTAAAAACTGAAGAATTAGATAAATCAAGATTGATGCAAGAAGTTGTTATATATGCAGATAAATGTTCTGTTGAAGAAGAAGTTACTAGATTAAGAAGTCATATATATCAATTAAGATATTTAATAAATTCAGAAGAGCCAATTGGTAAAAAGATGGATTTCTTAATTCAAGAAATGAATAGAGAGACTAATACAATAGGTTCAAAAGCCAATAATCTTGAAATAACAAATACTGTAGTAGATATAAAAACGATATTGGAAGACATAAGAGAACAAATACAAAATATTGAATAGAAAGGGTGGAAAAAATGCAATTAGTTAATATAGGATTTGGAAACATAGTTTCAGCAGATAAAATTGTAGCAATAGTTAGCCCAGAATCAGCACCAATAAAAAGAATGGTTCAAGAAGCCAAAGATGCTAAAACAGCAGTAGATGCTACATATGGAAGACGTACAAGAGCAGTTTTAATTATGGAATCAGGACATATTATATTGTCAGCTGTACAGCCAGAAACAGTTGCTGGTAGAGTAGATAAAGATATAACACCTACTCAAACACCAACTGAAGAATAAAAATAAAAAATGGAGGTAATGTTAAAATGATGGTAAAACCAACAGTACAAGAATTATTAACAAAAGCAAAAAATAGATATGAATTAGTTATAGCAACATCAAAAAGAGCAAGACAAATTGCAAGTGGAGCTGAAGTAAAAACAAAGGTTAAAGAAGAATCACCAGTAACTCTTGCTGCAAATGAAATTGCTGAAGGAGAAGTAGAAATAATCGAACCAGATGAAGTAACAGAAGATGCTGAAGAAGAAAATAGATAGAATTGAGGAAGAATTATGTTAGTTATATTATCAGGAGTATCTGGTGCAGGAAAAGATACAATAAAAAAAGAACTTCTAAAAAGAATGGAAGATGTTGTTACACTTCCATCTTTTACATCAAGAGAGAGAAGACCAATAGAAGAAGAAGGTGTTCAATATCATTTTATAACGAAAGAAGCTTTTGAGGAAAAAATAAAAAAAGGTGATTTTTATGAATATGATGTACATCATGGAAATTATTATGGTACTTCAAGAGAACTATTAAATGAAAAAATTGAACAAGGTAAAATAATTGTAAAAGATATAGAAGTAAATGGTACAGAAAACCTAATTAAGCTTTTAGGAAGAGATACCAGAATTGTTACTATATTTCTAAAAGTAGGAAAAGAAGAATTGAAAAAAAGATTATTTGAAAGAGGAGATAATGCTCAAGATATCGAATTACGTTTAAGCAGGCTTGATTATGAAGAATCAAAATTAAAGTTATATGATTATGTACTAAAAAATGATGATTTTGAAAAAACAGTTCAAATAATAATGACAATCATAGAAAATGAAAAAAGAATAGAAGATGAAGAAAAATTAAAAGCATAGCTTAATTATAAGCTATGCTTTTTGCTTTTTACTTTTTAGTAGTCGAGACTCCAAGAATCAGGTTAGTATTTACAAACTGTACAACTGAAAAGCCATCTTTCTTAAAAAGCTCAACAATATACATTTTGAAATATTTCGAAACATTGATAGGAACCACATCAAAAAGAACAAGAATGATGTTATCATCGAACTTTTGAGATTCGTAGAGTCCATTTTTGATGAGTTCTACAATGTATGCATGTCTCAAGCTTGCAAGTTCTTTGCAATAGGAAAGAAAAGCTTCATCTTCTTCCATTGTAATGAACTCATACAATTTATATCCCAAATTTTTGTTTTGAGATACTTTGCCGTCTGCATTGACATACATATTTTCGGCGACTAACAATACCGTTTCGTTTTGCAAAGAACAACTATCTGTATAATTTTTGTCAGAAATAGTTTTCAAATCAAAACCAATTACTTCTGCCGCGGTTTTTAATTCTTTGTAATTGGCTTCAAACGGGATAGTAATGTAGAAAGATACATTTTTTCCATTTTTACTACCAATTTCATCAGGGTCCCGATGGGTAAAAAACAATAACTGAGGGTTAATTAATTTTAATAGCTGATTCCGAACCTCCAAAATTCTTTTCTCTTTGATAGAGAATTTTTCAAATTTTTGGGTATTTTCGTAAACTTCATTAATAATGTCCATGTTTAACCTCCATTTTTGGTATGCTGATTGACATAACACAAATATTATATCATAAATAAACTTCAAAATCAATAGTTTACAAAACAATTGGGTTATGATATAATTTTCAGGTACTTATTAAAAAAAACACTCGTATTGAGTATAAGAAAGGAGATTAAATATTATATCCGAAATTGATTAAAACAACTAAGTAAAAAGGAGTACTATAATGGAAAAAGAAATTGTAAGCATCATTAGTTCGTTGTGTATTATTCCTCTTAATGGACTATTAAAGTTTCTGAGAGACGGAAATGATACGCCAACTAAATTACATGTTATTGATGCCTCGGTTGTTGCAGGAACAGAAGATTTTGATTTTACAAAATGGTTTACTCAAATTAGTAAAACAAATGACAAAGTTTTAATAACTAGTATTACCCTTAGAGAAATAAACAATTTGCAGAATATTTCTGATTATAGAGGAGAATCTGCTAAATATGTAATGTCGGTATTAGCAAAAAATCCTAAGCATGTAAAAGTAGTTCTTATCGATGAACCTTTTGAACTTCCAGATGACAATATTATAAAATTCTGTTCTGCAAATAAGGCAGATGTAATTTTGTATACTGCAGATAAAGATATGGCATTAAAGGCTAGGATGTATGGTGTAGAAACTAAATTTTATACTCAAAAATTTAATGCAGACATAACTAACAAGGATGAAAATACACTTCGGATTATTAAAACTGATGGAAGAAATTTTACAATTTGGGTAGGAGAAAATTCTAATAAAAGCATTCTTTTAATTTCAGACGGTGTAGAATATAGGCATGGTATTCATAAATTGAAGATCAATGATGATATTTATGTTGCTACTAAGAAAGAAGGATACTACACTTTTATTCATTTTAGGATTACTGCTTTGAGAATAAAAGATAATTGCAAGATTATTTGCCACAAAAGAGTTTGTGATAAGCGGGATATCAAAAATTTACCTAGTGCAGATTACAGAACTTTTATGAGAGAGTTTTATCGTAAATCAAATGAGGATTGAAGTTTAATCTAAGGCCTAACTATACAAATGTATGGTTAGGTTTTTTTATAAAAAGTATATTGATATTAGAAAAAATGTGATACAATAAATGCGAAGAGAGGAAATTATAATGATAGCAGAAGTAGTAATAAATCGTTCAGCAAAAAAACTAAACCGAACATTTGATTATAAAATACCAAATGACCTAGAAGAATTAGTTATAATAGGAAGTTCAGTGCTAGTACCATTTGGAAAATCTGGAGTATTAACAGAAGGATATGTAGTAGGAATAAAAGAAGAAACAGAATATGAAGCAAAAGAAATTTCTAAAATAAATTATAATCTTACAGAAAAACAAATAGATTTAGCTAAGTGGATGGCTAACAGATACTTTTGTAATGTTTCAGATTGTATAAAACAGATGTTAACACCTGGAACTAAAAGTAAAGAAAATACTGTTCAAGAGAAAATTATAAATGTAGTATATTTAAAAAAGAATACAGAAGAACTACAATTTGATATTGAGATGGGAAAGATTAAATCAGAAAAGCAAAAGAAGATATTACAGTTTTTAAAGAATAATGAAGGTGTTACTATATCAGATATTGAACTATATACTGGGGGAAGCAGAGCTATAGTAAAAACTTTAGAAAAAAATGGATATGTAGAAATTGTAGAAAAAAAACTAGAAAGAAATCCATTAGCTAATAAGCAAATTGAGAAGACAACCAATTTAAAATTAACTGAAGAACAAAGTTTTGCATATAATAAAATTTCAGAAAATATTGAAAAAAATAATTATGAAGAATTTTTACTTTATGGAGTAACAGGTTCAGGAAAAACAGAGGTATATTTACAGCTAATAGAAAAAGCAATCAACCTAAATAAAACAGCAATTGTATTAGTGCCAGAAATATCATTAACTCCTCAAATGATAGACAGATTTATTGCAAGATTTAAAAAAGAAGAAATAGCTGTATTACATAGTAAATTATCTATAGGTGAAAGATATGATGAATGGAATAAAATAAAAGAAGGAAAAGCTAGAATAATTATAGGAGCAAGATCTGCAATATTTGCACCTACAGAAAATATAGGGATAATAATTATTGATGAAGAGCATGATAGTTCATATAAGTCAGAAGCGGTTCCTAAATATGATGCTAAAGAAATTGCAAAAAAAATTGCAAAAGAGAATGGATGTCCACTAGTATTAGGAAGTGCTACTCCAGACTTAACTACATTTTATAAAACTCAAAAAGGAAAAATAACCCTATTAAAGCTAACTAAAAGAGCTAATAATTCTAATTTACCTCATGTTGATATTGTAGACTTAAAAATGGAACTTGCAAATGGAAATAGGTCAATGTTAAGTTATAAATTACATGATGCAATAGAGCAAAACTTAAAAGAGAAAAGACAAACTATTTTGTTTTTAAATAGGAGAGGATATTCTACATTTATAATGTGTAGGGATTGTGGTTATACAGTCAAATGCAAAAATTGTAATATAAGTATGACATATCATAGAACAGAAAACAAATTAAAATGTCATTATTGCGGATATGAAGAAAATGTTGTAACTGTTTGTCCAGAATGTCATAGTACTAAAATTAGATATTTTGGTACAGGAACTCAAAAACTAGAGCAAGAGATAAATAAGATTTTTCCAACAGCTTCAACAATCAGAATGGATATTGATACAGTTACAAAGAAAAATTCTCATGAGGAGATTTTAAAAAAGTTTAGAGATGAAAATATAGATATCTTAATAGGAACACAAATGGTTGTAAAAGGACATCATTTTCCTAATGTAACTCTTGTTGGTGTAATTGCAGCTGATAGTAGTTTAAACATTGATGATTATAGAGCTAATGAAAGAACATTTCAAATATTAACTCAAGTAGCTGGTAGAGCAGGTAGAGAAAAATTGCCTGGAAATGTTATTATTCAAACATATAATCCAGATAATTTTGCGATATTATGTGCTAAACAGCAAAATTATGAAATGTTTTATAATACAGAAATTGCCTTGAGAAAACAGTTGAAATATCCACCATTTTGCGATATAATATTGATTGGGTTTAATAGTCTACTAGAAAACGAAATAATAGATGTATCTAATAAAACATATCAATATTTAAAAAATAGATTAGATGAACAAGAGTTTAATGTATTAAAACCAATGCCATCACCTATAGACAAAATTCAAAATAGATACAGATGGAGAATTATCATAAAAGGCAATATAACAGAAGAAGCAAATAAAGTAATAAATGATTGTTTAAAAATAATTTATGATAGAAATTACAAGAATACTAGAGTTGCAATAGATGTAAATCCTAATAGTATGTTATAGTGAGAAAGGAAGAGTTTAATGGCGATAAGAAATATAAGATTAGAAAAAGATGAAATATTGAAAAAAAAATCAAGAGAAGTTGAAGTAATTGATGAGAAAATCCAAACATTAATAGATGACATGATAGAAACTATGTATAAATATAATGGTGTTGGATTATCAGCAGTACAAGTTGGTGTTTTAAAAAGAGTTGTTGTAATCGATATTGATGATGATAATGGTGTGAAAGTTCTTATAAATCCTCAAATAACTAAAACTAAAGGTGAGCATGAGGTTGAAGAAGGATGTTTAAGTTTTCCAAATCAATATGCTAAATTAATGAGACCTAAAGAAGTTACAGTTGAAGCATTAGATAGAAGCGGAAAGAAAATAACAATTAAAGCAAAAGATTTACTTGCACAGGCAATTGCACATGAAGTAGACCATTTAGACGGTGTAGTTTTTGTAGATAGAATGATACCTGGAACATTAGAATATGTTGAACCTGAAAAGAAATAAAAAATGTCGAAAAAATATTGTAAATAAAAAATATTATTGATATAATAACAAACGAAAGAATAGTTTGAATTAGAAAGGTTGAGATATATGAAAGTAAACAAAAGAATACCTTTATTTGTAGTAATATTAGTCGTAATTGTAGTTGCTTTTTGTATTGGAAAAATAATAAATGCAAATACAAAATATAGTCAAAAATTATCAAAAATATATGAAAAATTAAATAACAGCCAAACATATTTGTTTGAAATGGAAAAGAATAGCGGAAATAAAATAATTATGGCTAAAAAAGGAGATAAGACAGTAATAAACCAATATTCAAGAGATGCAGAAACTAATGCAGAAAGCCATACTACGACATTAGTAAAAGATAATAACACTTATTTGATTTTACATGATAGGCAAGAATATTATGTATATGAACAAAATAATGTAGAACAAACAATATTAACAGACGGAATAAAAGAAATTTTAGAACGCAATTATAATGTAGGTTCAGAAAAAGTAAAAGGCAAGAAATATTCTTATGAAGAATATGAAGGAAGTAGTATGTTTATGGTATCAAGTATGCTAAATGTTGATGAATCAAATATAAAGACAAGATTTTACTTTGACTCAAAAGATAATTTAGTATATATAAAGACATTAAATGGTGATCAACAAGAATTACTAAAGGTAAAATTAGAAAATGATGTGAATGATTCAGTATTTGAAATTCCATCAAACTATGCAGAAAACTAAAGTGATATAAACAAAGTTAATAACTTTTTTATATATAAAATTTCAAAAGAAGGAGTGAAAAAATATGGCAGAAAGATTCGTATTAAACGAAACATCATATTTTGGGAAAGGAGCAAGAGAAGAATTACCTGGAGAAATAACAAGAAGAAAATTCAAAAAGGTATTAGTTGTAACAGACAAAGCATTATTTGAATGTGGAGTTTCAGCAAGAGTTACAGAAGTGTTAGATAAAGCAGGAATTGACTATGAAGTTTATTCAGAAGTTAAACCAAATCCAACAATAAAAAATGTATTAGATGGAGTTGAAGCTTGTAAAAGAGCTGGAGCTGATGTTATTGTTGCTGTTGGTGGTGGATCTAGTATAGATACTGCAAAAGGAATATCTATAGTTATGACAAACCCTGATAGAGCAGATATAGTATCATTAAATGGTGCTTCAAACACAGTAAATAGAGGAATGCCAGTAATAGCATTACCTACAACATCTGGAACAGCTGCTGAAGTAACAATAAATTATGTAATAACAGATGAAGAAAGAGAAATCAAAATGGTATGTGTAGATCCAAATGATGTTCCAATTTTAGCAATTGTTGATTCTGATTTAATGGCATCAATGCCAAAATCAATTGCAGCAGCTACAGGAATGGATGCATTAACACATGGTATAGAAGGATATATCACAAAAGCACATAACACAATGTCAGATATGTTCCATATGCAAGCAATAAAATTAATCTTTAAATATTTACCAGCTGCTGTAAATGAAAAAGATGAAAAAGCAATTGAAATGATGGGATTAGCTCAATATACAGCAGGAATGGGATTCTCAAATGTAGGTTTAGGAATTGTACATTCAATGGCACATCAATTAGGAGCTGTTTATGACACACCACATGGACTTGCAAATGCAATATTATTACCAACAGTAATGAGATTCAATGGACAAGATCCAGCAACAGCACAAAGATTTAGAGAAATCTTATGTGAAATTGGAAGACCAGATGCAGCACATTTAAATGATCAAGATGTTATAAATACATTTGTATGGATGATATCTGAATTATCAAAATCAGTAGGAATTACTCAAAGAGTAAGAGATGTTGGAGCAAGAGAAGAAGATTTTGAATTATTAGCAAATAAAGCTATGCAAGATCCTTGCAAACCAGGAAATCCAAGAGAAGTTTCTAAAGAAGATTTTATTAATTTATATAGACAAGCATTTTAATTTGTGCTATAATATATAAGATTGTAAACGCGGAAGCGTTAGTTTAGGTTAAGTCATCATAATAAAGGAGGACTTATATATGGAAAACGAGAACAAGACTTTTGACCAAATCTGTGAAGAACGGATTCAAACTATCATCAGCATGGCAGAGCCCCAAAAACAGTATTCTATTTTAACTTTCAGTGAAAGGACTCTCAAAGAGTTGGAGATTATGCTTGGTGAACGTGCAAGAACTGTTTATCAGATGTCTCCTGATTCGCGTGAACCTGGTGCGTTGAAAGTTTCTTGGAAACGGCTGAATATTCGGGGTTATGAAGCAGAGCTTCGTATTAATACCGAATTTGGGCAAAGCATGGGTGCAAAAGTTTATCTGTATAGTCTTAAAAGGCTTGAAGATAATAAGCTGGTTTATAAAGTTCCATGTCGTAAAATTATTAAGATGATGTAAGACAAAGCGGAGGTCCGGGATAAATTTCCTTGACCTTCGCTATTTATATATAATAAATTATAGTAAAATTATAGATTTTTCTAAAAATATGTGATATAATAGCGAGCAGATGATGCAAAGGGCATCATATAGACCGAATCTCACTTATAATTAAGGAGGTAGAATATGACAATGTACAAACCTGTTTCTAATGCGTACAGAGCAGACAATAAAAGCATCAGAAACCTTTTATTTGAAATCTGTGAGCATTATTCTGACCGGAAATTTATCATGAAAAGTGAAGTGTTTCATAGTTATTGTCGTGAAGGGGCTTGTAATTATTCCATCCGATACTGTAACAATGAAGATGGAAGCACATTACTAACGTTTAAAGGTCCGCTTATCAAAGGTTTTGTTATTGATTGCATCATTTATGCACACCCTAACGAATATGGTGTGGACTCGGAAATTGAAGAAATCTATTTCCAAGGCGAGTTGAGGTACCAAAAGCCTCAAGATGCAACTGAAGCAGTGTTATTATTCTAAATAAAGGCAGCTGGGGGAGCAAAATCCTTCAGCTTTTTGTAAATTTTATTAAAAAGGAGAATATAGCTATGAACAATCACAAATTAATGGACAAATATAATCCAAAAGAATTCGAAGAAAAATTATACAATGAATGGGAAAATAAAGGCTATTTCAAGCCATCAATGGATAAAAGAAAAGAAAGTTTTTGTATAGTAATGCCACCACCAAATGTAACAGGAAAATTACATATGGGACATGCATTAGATGGAACAATGCAAGATATGTTAATAAGATATAAAAGAATGTGTGGATATAACACATTATGGGTACCAGGAACAGACCATGCAGCAATTGCAACAGAAGTAAAAGTTGTTGAAAAAATGAAAAAAGAAGAAGGATTAACAAAAGCTGATATAACAAGAGAACAATTTTTAAAAAGAGCATGGGCTTGGACAAAAGAATATGGAGGAACAATTCAAAGACAACAACGAAAACTAGGTTGTTCATGTGATTGGGAACGCTCAAGATTTACAATGGATGAAGGATTATCACAAGCTGTATTAGAACAATTTGTAAATTTATATAAAAAAGGACTAATATATAAAGGAACAAGAATGATAAACTGGTGTCCATCATGTCATACATCATTATCAGATACAGAAGTTGAATTTGAAGAAGAACCATCACATTTATGGCATATAAGATATCAAATAAAAGGAACAGACAGATATGTAATAGTTGCAACAACAAGACCTGAAACAATGCTAGGAGATAGTGCTGTTGCAGTACATCCAGAAGATGAAAGATATAAAGATATAATTGGAAAAACATGTATATTACCAATTATGAATAAAGAAATTCCAATAATTGCAGATGACTTTGTAGAAAAAGACTTTGGAACAGGTTGTGTAAAAATAACACCAGCACATGATATGAATGACTATCAAGCAGGATTAAGACATAATCTAGAAATAGTAGAAGTATTTGATGATTCATCAATAATGGGAGATTTAGTACCAGAATATAAAGGATTAACAACATTAGAAGCACGTAAACTAATAGTAAAAAAACTAGAAGAAATAGGTGCACTTGTTAAAACAGAAGATTATACACATAATGTTGGAAAATGTTATAGATGTCATAATACAGTAGAACCAAGAATATCAAATCAATGGTTTGTAAAAATGAAAGAATTAGCAGAACCAGCAATAAAAGCAGTTAAGGAAGATGATATAAAATTTATTCCAAAGAGATATGAAAAAACATATTTTAACTGGATGGAAAATATTCAAGATTGGTGTATATCACGTCAATTATGGTGGGGACATAGAATACCAGCATATTATTGTGATGAATGTGGACATATAAATGTAAGCAAAACAGCACCAGAAAAATGTGAAAAATGTGGTTCAACAAAATTACATCAAGATGAAGATTCTCTTGATACATGGTTTAGTGCAGCATTATGGCCATTTTCAGCACTTGGCTGGCCTAATATGGATAGTGAAGATTTAAAAACATTTTATCCAACAAATGTATTAGTAACAGGATATGACATAATATTCTTCTGGGTAGCAAGAATGATATTTTCAGGATTAGAATGTATGAAACAAAAGCCATTTAGTGATATATTAATACATGGTATTGTAAGAGATAGCCAAGGTAGAAAAATGTCAAAATCATTAGGAAATGGAATAGATCCATTAGAAGTTATTGACCAATATAGTACAGATGCATTAAGATTCTCATTAATTTTAGGAATCTCAGCAGGAAATGACATAAGATATATGCCAGAAAAGCTAGAACAAGCCTCAAATTTTGCAAATAAATTATGGAATGCTGCAAAATTTGTATTAATGAATTTAGATGGTGTTGAAAAATTACCAAAATTAGATGAAATTGATACAGCAAAATTAGCTAAGGAAGACAAATGGATAATATCAAAATTAAATACATTATCAAAAGAAGTAAATGAAAATATTACAAATTATGATTTAGGAGTTGCAACGCAAAAAATATATGACTTTATATGGAATGAATTCTGTGACTGGTATATAGAAATTGTAAAAACACGTTTATATGGTGATGATAAAGAAAGCAAATTAATAGCACAAATAACATTAAATGAAGTATTAATGAATTCATTAAAATTATTACATCCAATTATGCCATTTATAACAGAAGAAATATATTTACAATTATTTAATATTGATGAAAGTATAATGATTTCAAAATTCCCACAATTTGATGAAAAATTCGATTTTAAATCTGATGAAGAAGAAATTGAAAAATTAAAAGAAATAATTATAGGAATTCGTAATTTAAGAGCAAGTTCAAATGTACACCCATCAAAAAAGACAGAATTAATATTTGTAACAACAAAATACAAAGATTTAATAAATCAATCAGAAGGAGTTTTAAAGAAATTAGGATATAGTGAAAATATCAAAGTTCAAGAAAACAAAGAAGGAATTGCACAAAATGCATTATCAATCATAACAGATGGAATTGAATTATATATACCATTCGAAGAACTTGTTGATATTGAAGAAGAAAGAAAACGTATGGAAGAAGAAAAGAAAAAGGTTATTGCTGAAATTGAAAGAGCAAGCAAAATGCTTTCAAATCCTGGATTTGTTAATAAGGCTCCAGAAGCTAAAGTTAATGAAGAAAAAGCAAAACTTGAAAAATATCAAAATATGTTAAAAAATCTTGAAGAAAGATTAAAATAGATACAAAGGAGGGTGAAATAATCATCCTCTTTTAGTTCTATCTCCATATATTTCTGCATATTATAATGTAGTATGAATATGGAGAGGAGAGCAAAAGATGATAGATGAAAGAAAAAACATAAATGTAAATTTAAATACTAATATAGTACAAAATTTAGTATTAGAAAACCGAGGAAAATTAAGTGTATCAGGTGTAAATGATGTTTTGAGTTTTGATGATCAAGTAGTAATGGTTGACACGGAACTAGGTTTATTAACAGTCAAAGGAGAAAATATACGAATTAATAAATTAAGTTTAGACACAGCAGAGGTAATTATAGAAGGAGAAATCTCAAGTTTATCATATAGTCAAAATAAACAAGAAAAAAATTCAGGAACACTATTAAGTAAAATTTTTAGATAGAAAGGCAGATTGCATATGGCTCAAGATCAAGCATATTTATTTATAGTTTTTTCATTAACAGGTGTAGTAATAGGAATATTGTTTGATTTCTTTAGAATATTAAGAAGAAGCTTTAAAACATCAAACATAATAACATATGTTGAAGACGTCTTATTTTGGATTTTAACAGGAGTTTTGATTCTATACAACATATGGTACTTCAATAATGGTGAAATTCGTATATACATGTTTTTAGGAATAATAATGGGTTTACTTATATACATGCTTACTTTAAGTAATATAATAGTTTCACTATTTTCAAAAATTTTAAAAATGTTAATAAGAATATTAGAAATACCATTTAAAACAATAATTTCAATTTTTCATAAAATAATTACAATAATAATAAAAATTTTTAATAAATTTACAAAAAAAATTAAAATAAAAAAGGGGAAAATGGTAAAAGATGGAGAATAATATATATGTAAGATTATTTTTATAGAAAAGAGAGAATACGTATGAAGAAAAGCAAATTACTAAGGAATGCTTTTTTGATAGCTTTAATAGTATGGATAGTAATGCTAATAAAGCAACAAATAAGTATAGTACAATATAAAGACGATTTAAAGAATTTATCATCAAAAATAGAAGTAGCAGAAAACGAACTAAATCAAAATAAAGAAAATTTAGAACAAGAAAAGCAAAATATAAAGTCAATAGATTATATAGAAAAATTAGCAAGAGAAAAACTAGGAATGTATTTACAAAACGAAAGAGTTTATGTCGATAGTAATATGTAAATCCTTAAAACAACATTCAAGTTTTAAGGATTTTATTTTTTTTAATATTAAAATCTACAAATTAATCCAGATAAAAATATATAAAATAATATAATAGGAGGTATCATATGTCAGAATTAGAAAATATGACATTATTAGAATTGAGAAATTTTGCCAAAGAACAAAATATTAAAAATATTTCAAAATTAAAAAAAGATGAACTAGTTGCACTATTAAAGCAAGTAGCAGAAACATCAGTACCACATGAAGTGCCAGAAACAGAAGAAATTAGATATGATAAAAATGATGATGAGCAATTAGAAGAAGCTGGAGAAGCTGTAATAGACTATAAAGTAACAAACGAAGATGATGAGATAGTAGAAGGTATTCTAGAAGTTTTACCAGATGGATATGGATTTTTAAGAGGAGATAATTATTTATCAAGTCCTAAAGATGTATATATTTCCCCTATTCAAATAAGAAGATTTAAACTAGATACAGGAGACATTATAAAAGGTATATCAAGAACAAAAGAAGGAGAAAAATTCCCATCTTTGATATTTGTTGGAGAAGTAAATGGAGAGCATCCAGAAAAAGCTGCTAAAAGAAAAAGATTTGATGAATTAACACCAATTTATCCAAATGAAAGACTAAAGCTAGAAACAATTCCAACAGAATATGCAATGAGAATAATAGATTTAATCTCTCCTATTGGAAAAGGACAAAGAGGAATGATTGTGGCTCCACCAAAAGTTGGAAAAACAACATTATTAAAGAAAATAGCAAATAGTATTTCAGCAAACAATCCAGAAGTTGAATTAATTGTACTTTTAATTGATGAAAGACCAGAAGAAGTAACAGATATGAAACGTTCAATAAAAGGACAAGTTATTTATTCTACATTTGATGAAATGCCTGAACATCATGTAAAAGTTGCTGAAATGGTTCTTGAAAGAGCAAAAAGAATTATTGAGCACAATAAAGATGTAGTAATCCTATTAGATAGTATTACAAGATTAGCAAGAGCATATAACTTAGTAATGCCTTCATCAGGAAAAACACTATCAGGTGGTCTTGATCCAGCTGCATTGCATAAACCAAAAAAATTCTTCGGAGCTGCAAGAAACATCGAAAATGGTGGAAGTTTAACAATATTAGCAACAGCATTAATTGAAACAGGAAGCAGAATGGATGATGTTATATTTGAGGAATTTAAAGGTACAGGCAATATGGAAGTACACTTAGATAGAAAACTATCTGAAAAACGTATTTTCCCTGCAATAGATATAAATAAATCTGGAACAAGAAGAGAAGACTTATTATTAACAAAACCTGAGATGGAAACTGTATTTGCACTAAGAAAAGCATTAAATAATTTACCTGTTGCAGATGTAACAGAACAAATCATTACTCAAATGACTCAAACAAAAAATAATAAAGAATTTATTGAGAAAATGGATTCATATTTAAGAAATTATAAAAATTAATTTTTAGCCAGTATATTTAAATACTGGCATTTTTATTGACTTTAAGCTGGTACTGTGTTAGAATTAAGATATTGGTTAAAGGAAATCCCTTTACAGTCCGAATAGTCACAACATTTACAAAACAGAAAATTCTGGAGGGAGACAACTATGGTAAAACAATGGGTGCCATACGATTCTTTAGGACGCAACTTGGATACTGATATGGAGAAGATTATGCTCTACACTAGCCCTGGACAGGGCATTTCGCTTGGAGACATCTATCGATATCTTGCAAACATTAGCTTTATCTATGCAGATTTGTATACCAGACTTGTCATGAAGTCAAAAAACAAAGCTGATGTAGACGAGGTGTTTGCTGAAATCTACAGTAAAAATGATGAATTCTTTTCACTTGTGAAAAACACAATGGTAGATAGGGGGTATGTAACTGTCAAGAAGGCCGAAGAAATTATCTCTAAGTTCGAAGTTCCTAACATCGAATAATTAAAATTCCTAGTAAGCTATATCTATGTATGTAGTTTGCTAGGAATTTTTTATATAATTATTCATAATAAAGCATTTTGAGGACAGAGTTCGACATATAATTTACATAAAAAGTGGTATACTTATTTATGAAGAGGTGATACATATGCAAGAATTATTTATTAAATCTTTACAAATGATTAAAGTTTTAGATATAAAAAAGCAATCAGAATATGAAAGAATAATTACATATTTTTTAGTATTGTCACCAGAGAGTTTAAAGTACATATCACAAAAGGATACATTCGCGGAAATTATTGAAATGGCTAAATACGTTTAAGCATATTGAATGAGAAAGAGGAGAGGTGCCTATAAACTCTCTTCAATCTTTTTCTTTAATTCTTCTAAATTATAATAATTTTGTATAGGTATTCTTAATAGCTTTATTTCTAAGTCATTAAATAACTTATTTAAAAATTCATCTCTTTTTATTCTTTTTTCTCTTTTATGAGTATAATCGTCTAGTTCAATACATAATTTTATTTTTAAGTTTGGTTCTGCTATTACAAAGTCAATGCTTTTATTTTGAATTTTATTAAAGTCTTTAAAGTTTTTGTTTTGCACTACCTGATATAAAGCAACTTGTGGACATACAACTAAATTCAGTTCATCAGTGATTTGCTTTAATAATCTATAAAATTTCAATTCTGTTTGTGTTAATAAATAGTCTTTTTTTACATATTTTTCACTATAGTTTATATTTTCAGTGCATTGTATATTTATATCTGATTTTTTATTAATCATAATGTATTCCAATGCCATAGCTATAATAAATAATATAATTATTATATATAACATAAAAATCCCTCCATGAACATTTTATCATATTTTCCATAATTTTACAAGATGGCAGGGGGAATAATGGCAAAATTAGGTTTTTATGTTGATTCATATAAAATTAAGTTATTAAATTGATAAATCAAAAATAGGTAGGGGATATAAAATCCTTTATATTTAGTTATAGATAACATTGCACAAAATCAAAGCAATGCGACCAACTTGGAGCATTGAAAAGTGTAAAATTTTAAAATATATCTTGTATAGTTTATAATAAGAGTGTTATACTATAGTTGAACGATATTTTGAACGATTAAACGATTTAAAATGGAGGTAAGTAGCATGAATGAGAATGAATCAATAGAATTTAAAGAAAATTATTCGGACAGAATTATCACAAGATTGAAAAACAGCCCAATTGGGTAGCAGTGTACGATTTGAAGAAAAAAAGAAACTTTGATGAGATGTATGCTCTTGCAGCACAGCTTTATCCAGGTTTCTCCAAGAATTGATATGCAATTAGGCAAGGTGTCAAATGATACCTTGCTTTTTTCTAAATTTAGCAATATAATATCAAAGTAAAAGGAGGAAATAATATGCTATATTTTGATACTCATGCTCATTATGATTGGCAAGAATTTGATAAGGATAGAAGAAAATTATTTGATAAATTTAATGAAACCCTATGTGGTTTGGTTAATATAGGAATAAATTTAGATTCAGCTATGAAAGTAAAAGAATATTCTAATGAATATTCAAATATGTATTATTCAGTTGGAATACATCCAATGGAAGTTGAAAAGAAAACTTCATTAGACCAAATTGAGCATATATTTGAAGATGAATTAAAAAATAAATATTCAAAATTAATTGCAATTGGAGAAACTGGGTTAGATTATCATTTTGATTATCCTATTGAATTACAAAAAAAATATTTTTTAGAACAAATAAAATTAGCAAATAAATATGAATTACCTATAATAATACATTCAAGAGAATCACAAGAAGATGTATACAAAATTCTAAAAGAAAATTTAGTAAAAAAAGCAGGAATAATGCACTGTTATTCTGGAACTCCAGAAATGTCAAAGAAATTTGTTGAAATGGGTTATTATTTGGGAGTTGGTGGACCTGTTACAAGATATAAAGATGTGCAAGAGACTGTTAGGATTACTCCTATAGATAAAATTGTTATAGAAACAGATAGTCCAGTATTACCACCAGAGCCTTTTGAAAAAAACTCAAGAAACAATTCGTTGTATCTAAATTATATTGTTAAAAAAATTGCTGAAATCAAAGGAATACCAGAAGATGAAATTGTAAAAAAGACAACAGAAAATGCATATAAAGTATATGGAATTAAAAAGAAATTATAAATTAGAGGAGTTATAATGAAAATAATAACAATGTGTGGAAGTTTAGAATTTCAAAAAGAGATGATGAAAGTTGCAGAAAAAATAGCGTTAGACGGATATTGCGTTCTTACACCAGTATATCCAGTATTAGAGAATATAGAGAGAACCGAAGAACAATTAATAAAACTGAAAGAAGCACATTTTAAAAGAATAGAATTATCAGATGCTATATTAGTAGTAGATATAAATAATTATATTGGAAATAGTACGAACTTAGAAATAGATTATGCAAAGAAATTATGCAAAGAAATTATGCAAAGAAATTATATATTATACCGATTTAATCAAAAACAAGTAGAACAACAAATTACAGGTTGTTGTTATGATTAGTTTGAAATAACTAATCTTTTTTTATAGAAATATTACAAAAAATGTAAGGTACATATTAAACAAAATATGATATAATGCTAATGGAGGTTAGTAAAATGCAAAAAATACTAATAATAGAAGATGACGAAAAATTAAGAGAAGAATTAGAAACATTTTTAAACAGAAATGGATTTATAGCAACAAGCTTAAAAAAATTTGACAATGCAGTGGCAGACATATTAGAAATAAAAGCAGACTTATTATTAATTGATATAAACTTACCATATACAGATGGAGAATTTATTTGTAAAGAAATAAGAAAAACATCTAATGTACCGATTATAATGGTAACAAGCAGAGATAATGAAATGGATGAATTACTATCACTAAATTATGGTGCAGATCAATATGTAACAAAACCATATAATATTCAAATATTACTTGCAAAAATAGTTGGACTATTAAAAAGAAATCAAAATGCAGGAAATAATCCAGATAAAATAGACTGTGGGAGCTTTATATTAAATACAGCAGGAAGAATTATAGAAAAAGAAGATAAGAAAATAGAATTAACAAAAAATGAATATAAAATATTAGAATATTTAGTATTACATAGACAACAAGTAATATCAAGAGATGAAATAATGGACTACTTATGGGAAAGTGAAGAATTTGTCGATGATAATACTTTAAATGTTAATATTAAAAGACTAAGGACAAAACTAGAAGAACTAGGAATAATAAATCAAATTGAAACAAGAAGGGGACAAGGGTATATATTAAAATGAAGTTTGGAGAATTTATAAAAGAGAAAATATTATTGATTTTTTTAGTATTATTTATAATAGCAAGTTCGGAAATATTATTATTACCATATCCACAAATAGAAATATTTGTGAGGCTTTATATTGCAATATGTCCAGTAATAATTATAGGTATTGATATTGTTTTAGAATATAGAAAAAAGAGTAATTTTTATAATGAATTAAAAAATAATTTAGAAAAATTAGATACTAAATATCTAATATCAGAAATAATAAACACTCCAGATTTTATTGAAGGTAAAATATTAAAAAACACTATACAAGAAACTGGAAAATCTATGCTAGAAAATGTAAATTCATATAAACAATTACAAGAAGACTATAAGGAATATATAGAATTATGGATTCATGAAATAAAAATTCCTATTGCTACTAGCAAACTAATTATTGAAAATAATAAAAATGAAATAACTAAAAGTATTGATGAAGAACTAGATGAAATTGAAAATTATACAGAGCAAGCATTGTTTTATGCTAGAAGTAATACAGTAAATAAAGATTATGTTGTAACAAAATCAAATTTAAAAGAGATTGTAAATGGAGCAATACTAAAAAGTAAAAGAGCATTGCTTTCAAATAAGATATGTATAGAATTGAATGATTTAGAAAAAGAAGTTTTTACAGATAGCAAATGGGCTACTTTTATAATAAATCAAATTATACAAAATTCAATTAAATATTCTAAAAAAGAAGATAAAAAGATACAATTATATGCTAAATCAAATAATGAAAACATTATTTTATATATAAAAGATAATGGTATTGGAATAAAAAAAGGAGAAATTACAAGAGTTTTTGAGAAAGGCTTTACGGGTGAAAATGGGAGAATTATAAATAAGAAATCTACTGGAATAGGATTGTATTTATGTCAAAAATTATGTAATAAATTAGGTTTAGGAATAGAATTAAACTCAAAAAAGGATGTTGGTACAGAGGTTAGAATTATATTTCCAAAAAGTAGTTATATAAATTTGTAAGTCCATTGTATGGACTTATTTTTAAAAAAAGAGAAATCTTACAAAAAGTGTAATGTTATTGTAATGTAAATCGATGGCAACTATTTTTTAATAAATTTATAATGTAGATATACAAAAATAGAAAGGAGTTTTTTGAATGGAAAATGTATTAGAAGTAAAAAACATAGAAAAATACTATGGAAACAAATCTAATTTAACAA
>ULTR01028286.1_pt1 | contig 79790 bp, 62 predicted proteins | sample 1957781 | NCBI WGS metagenome assembly ULTR01 (sample SAMEA4835739, study PRJEB28245) | human gut metagenome | biome: gut microbiome; material: fecal sample | place: Denmark | collected 2008 | reverse complement strand
TTTTTTGAAATTATGCTTTTTACAAAGTCTTTTACAAAATTCTTCAGAGTCTTTGGTATGCAAGAATAAAATAAATTCTTGAACAAAAAGCTTAAAAATATTATTCTTACAGAGCATATTATTTAAAATTAAAATTTTGTTAGACTTTTATTAAAAAGATTCATATAATCTCATTGTACACTGGATAACTTAGAATCACTAACTAGAAAAAACTATTTTCCTAATCAAGTTTGAGAATCACTCTTATTATCTCATACATAAGGCTGATGAGGCACATATGCGACCTATGTAAGCTCTGCAGAACTCATAGGATTTTTTGTACCGAGAACGGGAGTCGAACCCGTACGGCCATTACTGACCAGGGGATTTTAAGTCCCCTGCGGCTGCCATTTCGCCATCTCGGCATCCAATATTTATTCCTTACGTTTTCATACTATAATAATTACAAGAGCAATTAAAAGAGATAAAAAATGCCATAATGAAGAAAATTAGTTGCGGAGTCAGGATTCGAACCTGAATCTCCTGGGTTATGCGTGGCCCAGGCTGGTTATCCAGTTACCATGCGCAATACACTCCGCGATATAGATTAATGTTTGAAACTCCAAGTTCCATTGTGATTTGGAAAAGATATCGCTTCCACAATTCATTAAATAATTATTACTACCGTCTTGAGCAATAATATAACTCATAATGTACTCACTTCCTTTGTGACAGTCAGTTAAGGAATATATACATTACTTGTCGACCTACTGTACTTCGCTCCCTTACACTATTCGACGAGTGTGAAAAGCCAATTTCGGGTCTTATTTATACTCGTTTAAACCCTACTTACATTAGGTAAACTAATCATAGTAAATCCAGACATTAGTTTCTGGTAATCATCAGCAGGATTTCGAGTTTATGTATGTTTAAAGTTTGAAACTTTGAATTGTCAAATTATAAAATAACTAATATTACCAAAAGCGATTGTTTAAACTTCAAAATAGTAATTGAAATTATTATTATTGAGGAGTAACTTTCTGAATGTGAGAATAATAGATATTTTACATGAAGGAAGTTGGTCTGACAAATTGACAGTTTTAAAAAGAGTAGAGGATGAATAACAGTGTGATAATCAACGACTTACACCGATCACTTCACCCTCTACTTCAGTCACAACATGACATTTTGTCAGGTGTTTCTGTCATTTTGTCATGTCAATATGTCAAAGAACTATTATTACTATGCAATCGCAGTTAATCTCGGTTAAGATATATAGTTAAAGCGATCGCGGCAATTACTACAGCTGCCCAAGGACCACAAGCCATGACTATTACTGTAGCAATCCATCCAAGCATAATCAAGCCAAAGATTATACTGAGTATTACTTTAATTGCATCCATAATCTTTAATAAAAATGTGGGAAGAGCTCATCACTTCTCTTCCCACACTAATCATCTAAACTCATCAAATCATCACTAGGGCCTATAAGTCCGATCAAAGACTTATAGACAATGGACACATCGTACAATGTACCACATGTCATACCGTCCTTTTTCAAGGACTCAGAAACTTTCTGGATTACTATATCAGCTATCTGCATTAGCTACATATATTCTACCCATATTAGTTTCTAAACAGTTAAGAGGCCGTACTCACGACCCCTTAACTGTAATTTGACCGTTACGCATACTCGAGAACGGGTACTTCGCGCTCGGTCAGTTCATCGGTTGCGACACCGTTGTTGAACTTACGAACCTTGATCTTCGTCATCTCCTTGCACGTCAGCTTCTTGCCACACGTCTTGACTACACGATCGTAGTCATTCTCTGCCTTCTGCAGATCCTTACATACAGGACCGACGAAGTTGCCCTGATAGTCCATGCGACGAAGTGCTGCGACCGAGAAATAGCCGTCCTGACCGTTTCGTTTCACTACGAGCAGTGTTTCAACTGCATCACTGTTCGGACGAACAGTACGAGTGAAAAGCTGAATATCAGCTTTCGTGTCAGGAAATTCGACAACTTCATTCGGTGCGATACCGTAGGTTACTATACCTATACCCTTTTCCTTCAGGAATTCGGGAGACACTTCTGCTACTACACGCCCACCAGGAGCTGCAATCTTCGGCAGATTTTTTACTTCAGAAATTTTCATGTTTTATAAATAAATTAAATTAAACTTCTATGTACTACAATCACGTTTATTTTATACTTGTGATGTACTACGAACTTGTCGGGAGCTTTGGTACCTGTTGGTGGCTTTGGTTGATGGAAAAAAGAAGGAGAGCAGGGATTGCTCCCCACTCTCCAGTTATTGTGCCAGTTCCTCGAATAACGAGACTGGTTTGAGGTCAAACTCTCCCTCCAGCTTCTCACGGTCCTTGTTGAACCGCTGGAACTTAAAGGACTGGTTCTCCGTGACTTTGAGCCGCTTGCCTGCGAGGAGTTGGGTGACCTCCAACGCATCACCGCAGGTGAGTATGCGCAGATTGAGGTCGTGTTTCTCGCGAATGGCCTCCATGTAGTCCGTGCGACCTTCAGGTGCGATCTGACAACCGCGCTGAAACGTGCTGAGCGGGAACCAGCGCCACACTCCGTTGATGCAGCAAAGGATCATGAGACCCCGAACGGTAATCTCCTCACCGTCTTTGTTGACGGTCTTAAATTCCTTCCCCTGCTTGATGAGCTGGATATCGAAGTCCTCAAACTCGACCGTATCACCCTTCAACAGCAAGTTCTGGGTAAAAATAGTCTTCGACTTCAAGATCTCGACAGTTACGTCATCGAATCCCCTGTTGACTGCATCCTGCAGCATTTCGGCCCTCTTGGCGCCTTTTAATTGTTTCATAAACGTGATGAGTTAAAGATGAATGATTAGTTAGTGATTCGCTACCTTTCAGTAGCTTTTGTTATTTGACCAGTGCTCGAAGTGCTTGTAGCTTAGCTTCGAGTCCTGCAATGTACATCTCAACAATTACATTGAGCGGAGTAGTAACAGTCGATAAAGCTTTTACAGTGTTGTGAGAAATAGCTTCAATAGAAGCTATTTCATCTGCAACACGTTGGGTTCTGTCATCCATAGCAAAAGCTATTAAAGAAAGGGCTCAAAGCCCTTTCTTGATTACACCTGCCCACATATCGCGAGCAACATCCATGAGTGCACGGTCTTCTTCCGTGACCTTGTCGACGTTCTGCAGCTTGAGCGGCTCCTGATAAGTGTAACGAGGTCGAGCAGTGCCACAATTGTGAACATCCGACATAGATTCTGCTTCGATGAGCAGGTTGTGAAAAACAGTCTGTACCATGGTTTGATAGTTTGATGAGTTTCCGAGAAGCACTATTGCTATCTAAATAATATTCAGATATTTTGGTAAAAAGAAAAAAAAATCTATCTCGGATTTCTCCGAGATAGATTGAGGTGGTTAGCGTTTCCACACGACCTTGCCAGTGTTCCACTCGCGGATGTCGAATGTTACACTCGTAGAGTTTTCATACGCTTTCTCGCGCGCGATGACATAGTCGTCATGGTTGTAGCTGCCGTTGCAGGTCAGTTCAACCTGGTCTACAGGATGAGCCTGAATGAGAGCTGCTATGTGCTCAGTGAGCTCAGCAGGGTTTGCCGACGAAATGGAAGTAGCGACGATCGATTTGATAAGTGCGATGTTTTTCATAATGGTATTAGATGAAAAAGTTTAACATATAGACAGTTCAGATGCTTTGGTTTCTAAAAATAGAACTTTTGTCAGAAATATTTTACTCGAAAAAATTTCGATTTTCCATCTGAAACCCCCAGGGGGAGTTTTAATAGAGTATCCATATGTGTATACAATATATACAATATTCGTATGTATACATGATATCCATACACAAATCTCTTTTTCTAAACTCAATGGGGGGGGTTGTTTAAACAACCCAACAGGTATATAGATCTGTTCGAGCGCCTCCGCGAAGCGAGAACATATATAGATAGGTATCTCCCAGGGCATATAAGTGTATCTCCCAGGGCACTTTTTTAAAATAGGTGTATCAAAAACGACACCTTAGTGTATCTCCCAGGGCTATTTTTAAATTGAATGTACTATATCAAATTCTTATACACTTTAAATAAATATTGGTATAAATATTTGGTAATATTAAATAAATGTTATATCTTTGTAATATTAAAAATATTAATTTATGGATAATAAAGTACAACACATTCAAGTCCCTCATGATTTGGGGGTTGCAAAAGAAATTAAAATGAATCCTACTGATTATCTCATTTATGGTTATATGAGAAAAAATATGGATAAAGATACATTCCAAACTTTTGTTTCACTAAGAACTCTTGCAGAATTAGCAAGAGTATCTATTAATACAGTGCAAAGTAGTATTAAAAAACTAAATGCAGCAGGTGAAATTAAAATTCTAGAAAAGAAAAAAGGTAGGAGTAATATTTATGAGATTCAAAAATCGGGAAGATATTTTGAAAGATTTACTTACGAGTTTATGGATGCTGAGAATACTACTCCTGAAGAAAAAGGAGTTCTATTAGCAATGCAACAATACACTAGTACAAATGATGGACAATTTGCTATTACAACTAAAACTAATAAAGAACTTGCAGCAAAAATGGACATAAGTACTAAAGTATTAACTAGAGTATTTAGACAATTAGAAGATAAAGGTATTTTAATTACAAGTAGAACATCTGCTTTAGATAAAATATCAGGATTACGTAAATCTGCTAAACTTATTGATTTATCTTTAGTATGTCAAGCAATATTATTTGTAAATCAAAAAGTAGATCAACATTCAGAACAGATTGAAAAACATTCAGAAGATATTAAAAATCTACGTAAGGAAATTATGAAATTAAAACAAGAAAATGAAAAACTTTTAAGTAGATTAAATACTAATTCTGATTTTAATTTTGCATAATATGGATACAACAAATATGACTATAACAGATAAGACTACAGCAGATTTGTCGGGTACTATTTCATTTCCTGGAAGTATAATTAATACAACACCTAATCCATATATAGGTATGGTAAGTACTATAGGGGTAGCGAGTGCTATGGCAAACTCAGTAGGTACTACAGCAACTAATCTAAAAAATGAATTAGAACAAAGAATCGCAGCTTTAGAAAGCGTAACAAGTTATTTATTATCTAAAGTTTCTGAATTAGAAAATAAAGTAGATAATTTAACATCTAGAATTTCTGAATTAGAGAATTCAAATCGTTGTAAATTAGATCCAGAAATAGGTGCTGTAATTTGTGATTTATAAAAATAATGTATATATTTGCAAAATAATATAAAACAATTATTATGAACGATATCACATACAGACCATTCATACGAGATAGTGCTTTAGGAGATATTAATATTCAAATTCCAAATCTTGAAATACCTGTATATAAACCCAGATATTCTCAACCTTTGGAAGATGATACAGAGACAGAAGTACAATCTCAAGTAGAAGAGATAAGAAATCCAGAACCAATAGTTCAAGAAACTACAGTTCATAAATTCAATTCTAAAAAGGATTTCAAAGATACAATGCTTCCTATTTATGAAAGATTATTAAAATCAAAAGGTTTAAATCCTGCATTTGCTAAATCATTAGTAGCACAAGACGGATTAGAATCAGCTTGAGGTTCTAAACCTGCAGGATCATATAATTTTGGAGGTATTAAAGGAAAGGGAACAACTAAACGAACTAGAGAAGTTATTAATGGTAAGGATATTTATATAAATGATCAATTTAGAAATTTCAAATCACTTGAAGATTATGCAAACTTTAAAATTGATCTATTAAATAATAAACGTTATAACGCATTCTCTGGAGATATAAAAGAATTTGCAAATAGAGTTCATAGAGGAGGATATGCTACAGATCCAAGATATGCAAATATTTTAAATCAAGTTATAGCTTCTGCTAAACATGGAGGAGTATTAAAATTTCAACAAGGAGGAATTCAAGAAGGAAAACAGTGGCTTGAAGATTGATATAAATCACGTAAAGGTTTAGTAAAACAAAATGTTAAACAAGTTCTACCAATTCCTCTCCCTGTAACTGAATCTTTAGTATTTAATGCACTTAAAAGAAATTTAGATCTTACTAGAGCAAAGATAAATCCGAGTAAAGTCCCTGATAATGCTTCAGGAGTTTATTATCCGTTTGGTAGAAGAATATTTTTAACAGATGGATCAACTAGTACTGCAATTCATGAATGAACTCATAGTAGTTTACCTGATGCACAAGAGAAAGTAATTAAGAAGTATCAAGATAATTTTGGAGATACTGTCTATGATAATAAAACAATCGTTCCTGATGAATATTTAGATAATCCTCAAGAAATTTATGCTAGATTAATGCAGTTAAGATATAGTATTAATGCAGATCCTAATCATAAATTTACTAAAGAAGAAATACAAAATATTAAGAAGGAACATTTAGATCATTATACTCTTACAAATAGACTTAAAAATTCAGAAGGTAAAGGTAGTTTCTCAGTATCACAATTTGATAAAGATGGAAAGATAATTCAATCAGAACCATTTAATCCCGAATATAAAATTGTACCTGAAGAGTCTACAGTTACTCCACATTATAATAAAGAGAATACATATAATTTATTGAATAGATATAGTGATGATTTCTTACTTTATTTATTTAATAATGTAGCTCAAGCGCCTACTAAAAAGAAAGATACTACATTATATGCTCAGTTGGGATTAAAAATACCTAAATATCAAAATCCTTCAAAGCCGATTGAACTTCCTCCTTTAAATTCAGAGGGTATAGTTGGTAATTCAAATGTAATAAAAGATCAAAGAATTAATAAACTAATAAAAGATGTTAGTTTATGAAATACAAATAACGATTTATCTAAATTAGAATTTAGAGATAGTTTAATGACTAATCCAACTAAAGCACTAGATTTTTATAATGAATATAAAACTGCTAGGCAGAAAGGAGATATAGAAACATTATATAATTCTGGGAAAACGTGATATGAACCAATAATGGTAAGAAATTCAAACTATGAATGAGCAAAAATAGTTACAGATAACTTTAAAGGCAATGACTCACAAATAAATGCAGTATTAGCAAATACATATACCGAAACTCAAGGATGAACTAGGTTAAAACAAAATAAAAAGGGTCCAGCAAAGGGTATAATGATGTTTGAACCAAAAGCTCTAGAATTGTATAACAAATGATTAAATGGAAGAGAAGATTCTATTGCACTACAAATTCAATATGTTTCTGAGTTATTTAATGAAAAAAATAAAATACTTAAAACTCCTTGAGATAGAGCCACCGAAAAAGATAAACAAAAAGCTCTTAATACATCTGAAAAAGACATAGACAAATTAAAAGATTGAGAAAGAAGCATTTTTATGCACAAAGGATATACTACAGAGCAAGCTTGGCAGGATTGAGAAAGTGGAGATCTAACTAGAGCTACTAAAGCATTTGAAGCATTATTTCTTAGAGCAGGAAAGCCTAATCTAAATAAAAGAATAAGAGCAGGAGAAGCTATAAATAAGTACTGGTATGGAAAACAATAAATTATATGATAAAGTAATAACAAAACTGCAAGATAAAGATACTCCAAAAATTGAATTAAAAGATTATGGTTTTTATAAAAATGCAGCTGTAACTTTTATTAAAGATTCAAAAGTATATTATGCAGTTTTAAATAATGGATCTAATGGTAGTGAAAACTCTATATTAAATCCAATGAAAGAGGTAGTTTCAATTATGGAACTATTAAAACAGGAATATCAAGAAATAGATGATGTCACAATTTGTGATGTTATAATTGATATTCTAGATGACGTTTATACTTGAATATTTCTAATATATTTAAAATAAACTGATAAATACATAAATATATAAATACATGTTTGCATTAAGAAAAATTTCAAGTAATGGAGGTGAAATAAATTTCGATTTAGGAGACTATTATAGTTTAATTACAAAAGAACGTTCTCCAGAAGAATTTGAAGATAAAATGAAAGATCATCCTAATTATGATGAAGTTTATGCCTTTATTTACTGAAAAGATGGAGTATTACCATTATATAGAGGACAACAAAACTATATTGTTTCTGAAAATGGGGCAACTTATAGTAACTTAACATATAAATAATATGAAAACAATGACTTGAAAAACAAAATTAATTATTGCTGCAATCGTAATTGCTTTAGTATTAGCAGGTTGTGGCATTGTATCAGCTATGAGCTTTGGAAGTCTTTTACTAGCTTTAACTAGCTTTATAGTAGGTTCTGCTTGTGGGTGGTATGCAAAAAATATTTATGATAAATATTTCAAAGATAAGTAATGAAAATATATAAAATATTCTACATATTAGGATTAATGTTTATGGCATTATTCTTTTTAAGTACGCTAAACTCAGCAGTGCCTTTATATGCATTGCTGAGTTTAGCGTACTTTATAATTAGTGGAAAATATTATAAAGAAGATGATTAAACAGTTTATATCACAAAATATCACTGGGGGGGGGTACTACTATAAGTTATGTAATAGGAGCAACTCTTTTTAGTAAAGGAGTATCAGAATTAGTATACGTTGATGAAACTAATGCGCATCACCTTTTAAAGAGATGAAATAATGAGTTAATAACGAATTTTACAATTGAAGTTCCAAAAAATATATTAACTTCTAGTTGAGGTCTTCAATTAAAGTGGATAAATCCTGATTATGATGATGATTATAAGAGTTTTATTCAATCTTCTGTATATATGGATGGAACAGACATTACAAATTATGCTTATATTGAATCAAGCACTGCACCTGATTCACATATTAATTTTAATGTTCTAACGGATGTTGGAGTTATTAGAAAAAATCTAACTATTACAATTAATCAACTTCCTATCAATGTATTCTATTTAACTTATAATTCTATTAATAAGCCAACTAGTACATTTGTTAATTTCAACCTTAATTCTAGTCTAGGTGTTACCGAATCAACAACCTGTAAACTAACTTATGGAACTGAAGGTGCAACTACTATAAAAACTGTAACATTACCAGCTGGAGAAAATATAGTAAGAGAACAAACTGGAACATTTTTTGCTACAATTCCATTAAATATGTATATTACTCCAAAAGAGTCTTCTAATATATTAAATAGACAGAATCTTTATTCTGGATTTGTTTGTATGAATTTTGATGACGCTTACTTATATAATTCTACACCAGATGAACTTTTAAGTTGAAAAGAGGTTAAAACTAATTTCTGAAATAATAATATAAGTAAAACTAAAGTTACATTAACTTTAACAACTACTGATGGAGATATTGTAAGTGCTCTTACGATGTTATCTATAGATAATAAAACTTTAATGTTCTTCTTTGATCCTAGAAGTAATATATATAACCAAGCAGTTGAATCTATGACTTTTAAAGACGAATATTTAGGGTATAATCTTAGATATGAATTCCCAAGTAGCACTTCTGCCTGAACGACCCAGATACAATTAAATGGACAATTTATAGGCCTAACAAATATTGGAACCTTAGAACCTGTTCCATTTAGGGGAAAATATAAAATATAATAAAAAAGGAACCCAATTGGGTTCCTTTTGTTTTAAGTTCTCATTTCTACACTAAATACTTCGAAATTAATCTCTACGTTTTCTCATTTTGGAAGACTGACTGCAGTTACAAATCCTCATGAAGAAGACATAACTAGATGACAATCAACATCATTGTGTGTTTCTATTTCGTTTGTATCTATATTTCTTATTGTAACATTAACTCTTCCTATATTATCCATTCCAAGTACTTCTATACCATCCTTCTATACCACATATTGCAATAAATATAAAATAGGTCAGTTCTGGGTTTATTAATATAGGATCTTCTTCCTCTTTCGCTAAATAATAGTTTGCATTTTGTCCTCAAGATTGATATACTTGTGGTGGATAAGATACAGGTAAGAAATCAGAATACATTCCTTCATTTAAGGATAGTTCTTCAGAAATAGCTCCTCCATCTTGTGTTATTAAGTATAATTTTGCTTCTTATGTATTTGGGAATGCAGTTAAAGTTCCTTCGTATCCACTATTTCTTTGTTACAATAAATGTAGCACCAACAGAATATACTGTAGCATCATTAAGAGTAGCTATATCTTGTGCAAATAGTTTAGTATTATTTCCAAGATCTTCTGATTCTGTAAATATCATAAAGAACCCTTCATTTGAATAATTCATAAGGTTCTGCATACATGTATAAGAGCTTGCATTACTAATTACAAAATGACATGTAGAAGAACCTGCTCTTATCATTAGGTCAGACTCACCTATTCATTGATTCCAATCTGCAGGCATTATAACACATTCTTCTGAATATTTATTTCCCAGCATAAAAGTAAGTGATGCAAATGCTGCTAAAGAAGAATTCTTTGGATTTCCACTAAGGCCATTAGTGCCATTAAATAAATCTACAGGAGTATCTAATTCTTGTATAACAGAGTCTCCTGTAAAAAGAAAATTTCTAAATTCAGAATCAGGAAATTCTGTTATATTAAAAGCAATCGGATATCCAAAAATGTCTCAACTTCTTTGAATCTCTTCTATAACATTAACATTATAAGGTGCTGCAACTGCAGTTAATGTATTATAATTTCCTGAAGAATCTAAATCTGTAGGTTTTGCTAATTGTAATATGGCATGGAACTCATCATTACCCTCATAATACGTGCAGGTAGCTACTAACACTATACTTTCAGGAAATGGTGCTAATTTAATCTTGTTTATATTTTGTGATATAAATGTTTTTATTTTCTTTTATTTTTGTTTCTTGTTCAAATTCAAGAATTTTACTATAAAACTCAAAAAAGAATTCTTCGAGTGTTATCTTGGAATTCCTTTTTGCATTTTCTAATAAATCATTCATAGTTATTACCGTTTAGGAACTCCTCCAAACTTATCAGCTTGATTTTCTGGCCAAACTGAATAATAACTTTTAGCTCTAAGTTTAGCACTAATTCTTCTAAGACCTACTCAGCAAATACTGCATAAACCAGGGCCAGGTAAATAAAGCCATCCTCATCTAATACTCTGTCTTGTGTGGCCTCATTCATGATCTTTAATGCTGTTTCTATTATATTTTCTAGCAGATTCACCCATTAGAATATATAATCCTAATGAAATACCTCCAGGAAAGTCGCCAGCATAAATTGGAATTTGTTTGTATGTTTCTTTATACTCTACATTATAGAGTTTGGTTAAGATGAGACCTAGGAGACACTGTGGGAACTCCCAGATCCATCTTAATAGTTTAATATATCATTTCATATGTTATGCTTTAAAAAAGTATAGTTTTTTCCCATGTGTATTTGGAGAAATATCAATGTGTAATCAAGAGATTTCACCTTTATTGTCTCATTTTTCTACTCGTATAGGATATCTAAGTTTATCTTGATTATTTTCGAGAATTTCTCTCATCTCTTTAGCAGTTAATTTAGTTGATATTAAATCAAACGCTTGACCTTTATAATGATAGCCTGTAGGAGTACCAACTCCACATCCAGGTTCTCTATAACCACTATAATTTCTAGATCCTCCTGCATATCAATTATTGCATATAAGAGGAACATTTAGAATTTCTCTAACATTCTCTAAAGCTTCAAGAGCTTTTGGATCTAGAAATTTTATAGCATCATCACCATATTGATTATATATTTTAGATGATACTAATTCTTTTACTTGAAAATATTTATTTGCTTGCATATTAATTAGTACATGGATTATATAAGCATGCTCATGCATGTCCTATAAAAATCTTATTTCTAATATAATTATCTTCAATTTTATCTAACATTGTAGAAAGCTCTGAAATTTTATATAATCAATGCTCTCCTTTATTTGAAGATTTTATAATTAAAGGAGTAAAGTTAAGTTCTTTAGATATAGAGGCCACTATTTTGTTTGCATTCTCAGAATATTCATCAGCATCATATAAACCATAAAAATCTTCATTTATAATAATATCTTTTAGCTGAGGTTTAATTCCAAAAACTTTAAACCGCTCTCACTCTATCTGAGATAAAAATCCAGAGGACAATCTTTTTGAAACAGTATCAATATATACTCTAGCGTAGTATTCTTCTGCAACTTTGATTATATCTGGCATAGTTTCTTTTAATGATTCAAATGAACCAAAAAATAAATCTTTACAGATTCTTTTTTGAGTAGAATGACCATCTTTCAATCTTGAAAGAATTATTACTCTTACATAATAATCTTTTTCAAAGTGAAGAATAGGTTTTAATATTTCTAAATTATTTATCATTATTGAAGGTATGTGTCAATTTTATATATGAGATAATTTCCTACCAGACTTTCGTCTATATAATTTGAACGTAAATTTCCTGCAGTTTTTCCAGTTATAATAGGTATTTTTATACGGTCAACTGCACTAAGTATAGTATCTATGTCCCCTACAAAAGAATAAGAAAGTACTGCATAATCTACTCCCATATACATATCAGAAGCCATTCCATCTTTATCTACACATGTTAAATCAAGTTCAGGTCTTGTCAGACTAGAAACTAAATCTACACGTTTAGCTCAATTAGTTTGTAGTTGACTTGTATATGGATTGCTATTTGCATTAAATTCTAAAGTCACAGGATTGTTCATTATTAATATTCCTTCACTTGAATTATATAAATCTGCTTTAAATATTCCACGATAACTTCCAAACATACTATTATCCATATAAAGATTAGTGGTTACTGCAACATATTCTCCTTGTAAAGAAAACTTTGTGGGAGCTATATAATCGTATTTTGGATTAGGGTTACATATTTCAATAGTTGCAGAATTAAACATTATACGTTCTAATGAAGATATTGGAAACAATAAGTTTGCAGGTATAGCAAAATTCTTACGATCGAAACCAATACCTGTATCTTCTATTGTTCCCAAAGATACAGTATAGTTTACAGGTAGTGGAGTCTCAACTCCCAAATGATCAAGTGTTAAATTTATAGTTATTTTAAAATATTGTTCTTGATCATCATAATCTAAAGGATAATCAAATGAAACCCCAAATAAGCAATTAGTCGTGTCTAAGGGTTTAATATTTGAATCTGTAATTTTTGGAACTATATAATTTGGGCCATAAAAATAAAAATAAGACTTATTTATTTTTTTACCTCCCCCCCCGTTTTGAAAGATAAATTGTTTTATCATACCTTTATTTTTTACTCTTATTTCACTTAGCAGCATTCTGAGCAAAAATAGCACGTTTTCTGGTTACTGGATTTTTACTATGTGTTAATTCTTCAGTAGTTTTACCTGTCTTCTTTTTAGTAGCATTAAATTTACCTCTATTTTCTGGTTTAATATGGATTTTACTACCATTCTTCATCATTTCTAAATAACCAAGTATTACATTATCTAGATTAGTATTTTCATCAATCTTTTTACTATAAGACTCAGCAATTTTGTTTAGTATTTCATCGTTATACTTCATAAATTATAATATTTTTAAAATTTTATTTACATTATGTTAGCACATTATTTCTGCAAATATAGTTATTTATTTAATTATATACAAACATTTTACTGATTTATTTGGATATACAAAAAAATTATTATATATTTGCATCATCCAAATAAAATTATACAAATAATTTAAAGAAACAGATATGGCTAAGAAACAACATGATTTAAGCTCAGGACTCTCATGACTGGGGACTATCCTACAGTATATTAGAGATTATGGAGTATGTAGTATCTTTAAAGCCTTAATCATCATGTTTATGTTAAGTATTACTTTGAGAATATGTTATGATCCAACATTTTTATTTGATAAGTATTCAGAATATATGAGTCAGAAACATTCACAAGAATTGTTAAATAGGATTGATGATGATAAGAAAGTTAAAGATTTACTTCCAAGACTATTATATATGTCAGGTGCAGATAGAGTATGAGTAATACAATATCACAATGGTATTTCTGATTGATTATATGGTTCTATGCGATTTGAGTTATGTGGAGAAAACGCACACTCAATCAAAGAACAATATGATAATTTTCATCTTAGTTGATTAAATCTTCCTGATTATTTAAAAACACATAATCAGTTTATCGGTAACTTAACTACTTTAGAACAAATAGATCATGTAATGTATGATCGATTTGGAAAAAATAATGTAGAATATTTAGCATGTACTCTACTAAAAGATGATATTGGAACTCCAACAGGAATTTTAGGATTCACTTGAGAAAAAGAAAACGAAGTAGGATATGAAGATAGTACTATTAAAGAGAATTTAATTAGATACGGAGCAATAATAGAACAATATATAAAACCAAATATAATAAACAATGCCAAAATTAAGTAATGTAAAGGAAAAATATGTTAATGGATATCAAGTAGACAAAGAAACAGAAGATGTTATTTATTCAGATGCAAAACATCTGTACTTAGATAAATATGATAATAAGCCTTATGTATCTGTAACAACATTGATACATAAATATGTTAATGAGTTTGATTCAGCATTCTGATCTGCATATAAAGCTTGCGAAGCTTTAGTAGAACCAGAAATTTTTAAAGTTGTTAAAACTACATTACTAAATACAAAACGTTGAAATCCAACTTTACTTGAAAAGTTAAATATCAACGAAGAAGAGTTTGAAAATAAACGGGCAGAAATACTTCAATCGTATGAAGTAGAAAGAAATAAATCTTGTGAAAGAGGAACAAAAATACATGCTCAATTTGAGAATATGTATTATCAATCTGAAGAACAAGATCTTAAGAAATTTGGTCTTGGAGGAAAATTTACTTGCAAGAAAGGATATTATCAATTAGATTTAGAAAAAGGAGTTTATCCTGAATTTATGATTAGTTATAAATCAGAAGATGGTTTATTAAGAATTGCAGGACAACTTGACTTACTTATTAAAGACGGTAATGATATTTATATATACGATTATAAAGGACTCCCTCTAGATACAAAAATTCCAACTAAAAACGGATGGACAACTATTAAGGATATAAAGGAGGGAGAAGAGATATTTGATAAAGAAGGAAATATAACTAAAGTGTTACATAAATCAGATATCCATTACAATCCATGTTTTAAAATAACTTTTGATAACGGAGAGTCGATTGTGGCAGACCATGAACATAGATGACTTATTTCTTTTAGGAATATAGATAAAACATTTAGGGAAGTAGTTATGACCACAGAAGATATTGCAAAGTGGTTAATTGATAAACCAAGAACCTCGTACAATATCCCAAAAATAATGAACGCAAATCCTCTAAATCTTCCAGAAATAGAACTTCCTATAGATCCTTATGTACTGGGATGTTGACTAGGAGATGGCTCTAAGTCATGTGGAATTATCACTAATATAAACTCTAAAGTATGGGAAGAAATAGAAAATAGAGGATATACTTTTGGAGGAGATCTTTCTGACGGAAAATCTGCGGAAATGCGAACTATATATAATATTAGAAAAAAACTTAACGATCTAGGAATACTAAATAATAAGTTTATACCTGATTTATATATGCGAGCCTCTTATCAACAAAGACTTGATTTGCTTAGAGGGTTAATGGATACTGATGGTTACTATCATGAATCTAGAAAAAGATTTGTAATGGGAACTACTCAGAAATGACAAGCTGAAGATTTATTAAGGTTAGTAAGTACATTAGGCATAAAAGCTACTGTTTTTGAAGTAGATAAAAAATGTAATGGAAAGATATTTAAAGGATGAGATGTATGTTTTTCAACTGATGGATTAAATCCCTTTTTAGTAAGAAATCAAGATATCGACTTCCCATCTAAAAATAAGAATACATTTAGAAATATTATATCTGTAGAAAGAGTTGATACAGTAGCAACGCAATGCTTAGAAGTTGACAGTCCATCACACACGTTTTTATTCGGTGATTCAATGATAGTTACACATAATACTAATAAGAAATTAGAAAAAGAATCATTTTATAATAAATTTACTAAAAGTAGAACTATGATGAAATTCCCAATGGATAATATTATGGATTGTAATTTTTATCATTATTCGTTGCAGTTATCATTATATGCTTACTTACTACAAAAAATTAATCCAAACTTTAATATTAAAAAATTAGTATTAATTCATATTGATCACAACAATCATATTTCAGAACATGAATGTGATTATTTAAAATCAGATGTTGAAAGAATGCTTAAACATTATAAAAGAGACGTTAAGATTAAATCTGAATTAGATTTAGATAAACCTATAGTATTTTAATTATGGGACTAATAGATATTATTAGTGGACATGTTAATGAAGCAATTAATAAAAATGAAGACTTATCTGAAAAAAGATTAGCAATTTGTAAAGAATGTCCATTATACAAAGAAACACCAATGGGTCCGATATGTAATCCTAGATTATATATTAATGAAAATAATAAAACAGACTATTCAGATAGACCAAAAATTGGATATAGAAAAGGATGCGGATGTGCTCTTAATCGAAAAACAAAACTGCCTGCAGCAAAATGTATAGTAATGAAATGGTAATATATTATATTTATAAAATACATTTTCTTTGCGGATTTCCGAGTGGCAGATATTATATAGGAAAACACAAGCATACTGGAGATTTAAGTAATGACAAGTACACTGGATCAGGTAATTTTTGTAAAGCATATTATGAAGAAAGTTAAGAATATAATTATTGGATGGTATAGAAAAATATTTAATAAAAAATCTGAATTAGCAGAAAAAAGACTGGCAATTTGTAGCACTTGCTCGTATAAAACAAAATTATGTGGACAAGATATTTGTGATCTTTGTGGATGCGTATTAGATGCAAAAGTAAGAGTTGAAGACGAACAATGCTATAACAATAAATGGTAATAAGTTAAATTTAAAAAATGTAAATGATTATGGGAAAAAATCTTTTAGGAAATGCACACATGCAAGAAATGGGAGTTCATCTTATGGGAGCAAACGTTAAACATGAAACAAAGGAATTAACTCCTGAGGAAATTGCTGCTCATAATAAAAAAATGGAGGAAGAACAGCTTTTAACAGCAAATAGATTACTTGAATTAAATAAAGGTACTAAAGATGCATCTAAAATGAAGGTAGCTGCAACTGGATATACTGTTATTATAAAACCATTTGAAAAAAATCCTTATAGAGAAATTAAAACAAGTGCTTCAGGTTTGATTCTTCCAGGAGATCTTTTTGCAGATACATATAAGTCTGATGATACTGGTGAGATGGAGAGAGCTGAACAATTTATTGCATGTGGTACTGTTATTTCTGCAGGACCCGAATGTAAATACGTAAAACCTGGAGAGGATATATATTACAGAAATTCTGTAGTACCTGTTCCATTCAATAATATGGGTTATTACGCTATCAGTGAACAAAACATTATATGTCGAGTAATTGAAAAGGACAAAGAATAATATGATAAACGAAATTGAAAAAACGTTTTTTAACCCAGGAGATGTAGTCACTTTAAAACATGGTGATCTTACATCTCCTGTTATGTATGTAGTAGAAAAAATTACACAATCATACAAACATGGTAATGAAATAACTAATATCTTTAAAGGTATTAAATGTAGATGATTTGATAAGAATATGGTTTTACGTGAAGCAGTATTCTCAACAAAAGATTTAAAATTTTATAAGAACAAGTAATTATGAAAGCTTATTTAAACAATGGTATAATAATAGAAGGTACTGTAGCTGAAATTAAAGAGTTTTTAGAAGGACAAAATTATACAATTACAACTACTTCAAATACTACTCCTATTTGGATTTATCCTTCGCAACCTTTAGACTCTAAATATAATAAATTTGAAATTACTTGCTCTACAACAGATATTTAACAATAAAACAATATCATCATGGAACAAGAAGAATTAATGCAATTTGTTCAATGACTTCCATCTAAAGTAGAAGAATTCCAAAATAAAACTCCTGAAGAAATTGTAGGAAAGCTAAATGAATTAGCACAAACAGAAGATGGTATGAATACTATTTCTGGATTGATTAATCAATTTAAACAAGAGCAATCTGCAGGAATGTTTAAACAAGGAGGCAAACTTGCTTATCTTGTTAATAAATTTAAAGATGGAGGATCTGCAAAGAATGAGCGTAAAGAAAATAAGAAGGTTGTAAAAGAAGGTAAGAAATCTTCTAAATTCAATCGCACTGCATATAGAAATATGAAATCTGCTATTAAGGATCAAGATCTTGGATTAAGTAGAAGAGAAGTCAAAGCAGCTGCAATGAAAAATATTGTAGGAGATAATTCTAAACCTAAAGTAACAAAAACTGAAGGTTCAGTTATTTCTCAACCTTTATCTTTTGGAGTATCTATGAAAACTGGAATTACTCCTAAAGTAAATGTACAAACTAATGTTACTCCTGATTTATCCCAAGGTAATTTCAATCAAGCTTTTGCAGCAGCTAGAAGTGCAGGACTTACTAGCTTTACTTGAAATGGAAAATTATATGGAACTCAATTAGCTCCAACAAGACCTGCTCCTAAGAAACCAAAACTTCCACAATCTAATCTTGGATCAAGAAATATTTCTGGAGCAGAAGAAGCTGGAATGTCTGCAGCTAAAGGAATTAGACCTACAAACATGAATGAAGAATTAGTTATAACTAATCCTTCATATAGTGATTACATAGTGGCATCTAATTTAGGTAATCCTAATAGGTTTGATAGTAGATATGTAGGACCTAGAAGTATGTCGGTCAATTATGGAAATAATGCTACTTTAGGATCTATTCCTGTTGAACACCGCATCAATCCAAGAAACCTTGGTTCATTTTTCCAAGAAGGGGGTAAAACTCCTCAAAGAAAATCTGATAAAGCTCGTAAGGAATTTCATGGAGTAGATTTATTTGAATATGGTCCTAATAAATGAGTACATAATGGAGCACAAGTTGCTAGAAGTTTAAAACCTGGAGTTAATCAAACTGTATTACCTAACGGTGTTGGTTTAAGACAAATTACTAGAAATAATATTACAACATCAGAATTAGTATCTCCAAATAAACAGGATACTCTTTATATACACAATGGCATTGGAGGTAGAGTAGATAGTAATATAGATGATTCTGGAATTCTTGGATTTTTAGGATTGAGACGGTCGTCTCCTGTAAGTAATAGATATAAAGAACTCCAATCAAAGTTTGGAGCACAAAAATTTGCTGAAGGAAAAATAATTCCTAAAATAAAACGAGACACTGTTGTTAATAATGTAGGTAATCTAACAGATAGAGGTGTAATAGATAGAGAAATGATTATTGCAGGTACGATTCCAGGAACAAATAATCAATTAATCGACTCTATTCGTAGACATGTAATTGCTCCAACTTTTGAAAATCCGTACTTAGGTACTCAAACTATGCCTGGAGATACCTTATATTATCGTACTTCTGGAGTATATACTCCTTCAGGAAATGCGCTTCAGAGGGTTCAAGACAATAATTACAAACCTACAAAAGAGGAAAAAGAAAAATTAAATAAAAAGTAATGCTAGATTTATTCCTTTATGATAATGTAACATGTAATCTAAAGATTAACGAATACGAAATACTATTAATAAAGGAGTTTGCAGCGCTGTGAGATATAGAAAGAAATAAATGTAAAGAAGATCCAAAAGGAACAAAGAGGTTAAGAGCTTGAAGAGAATTTAAATATATATGGTTGTTTTGTGACTGAAAAAGTCCATATCAACAATACTTAGAGAGACAAAAGCATGATGCAGCTATGGAAGATTCTGGATTAACTCAAGAAGAATGAGACGATCCAGTCTTCCATGCAGCAGTTAGAAAATACATGGAAATCAAAGATTCTTCTAGAATACTTAGCCTTATAAAAACAGCGTATCGAACTCTTGAAAAAATGAGAGTATCTTTAGATAATATAGACCTTGAAGAGAGAGATAATAATAGTAAACCTATCTTTAAGGCAAAAGATGTATTAGCTGATATTGCTAGTATTGGAGTTATGGCAGATAAATTAAAAGAACTTGAGCTTAATTATAAAAAAGATCAAATGCAATCCAATGCTAAAAATAGAGGTGATGTAAAACCTGGATTTATGGATAGTTAAGTATGGTAAAGACAATTAAATCTTCAATGTCTCAAGCACGTAAAAAAATGCTTGAACAGATAAAAAATAAAGAAGAATCAGAAGTCAAAAGAAAGAAAACAACTAAAGAGAAATATAAAGAGCTTAGAGAATCAATAAAAGGTCCTGAACCAACTCCTCAATCTTTTTCAGATAAATTTGAAGAAGAATTAAAAAAGCAATTACAAGAAATGCTTGGAGATCAGAAAGAAGATACTACAGAACAATTTGAGTATACTGCAACTGATTTTTATAAAAAGAGAGATGGTTTGTGAGATGTGGCGGTCACCGAAGACGTACTTTACTTTGATCCAGAGTTATCATATGAATTAACTGGATACCGCCCAATTAATGAAACTCAAGGTTTAGATTTTGATCCTACTCCTTTTAATGAACTAGCTCAAATTTATGATAGAACTGGATCATATACTGAATATCCTGCAGATTCAAAGCCTTATAATGATTTCTGAAGAGAACAATATAAACGTTGTACTGAAGGTTATACAGTTGGTAAATATAGAATTACAGGAGATCATTATTTCTTTTTAAATTTCTATAGAATGGAAGTTATTTCTGAAGGAGCTAGAGGTGGTGCTGGTCGTAATGAAAAGTTTCCTACATTTCTAGCTAAACAATATGAATTCTTTCATTATGTTGAAATGGCTGAAAGACTACACAAAGATGTAGCTATATTAAAAGCTCGTGGTATTGGATTATCTGAGATTGTTGCTTGTTTAGCAGTAAGGCCTTATATAACTAATAGAGGTTATCGTTCTTTATTAACTTGTGCTGCAGAAGGTAAACTTACTCCTTTAAAAACTAAATGTTGAAAACAGTTAAACTGATTAGACATGAATACTAATGGAGGTATGCGCCACCTACGACAAAAAGTTAATAATGCAGATACTAAGCGTGCATCTCAAGTTACTCCTGATGGAGTTGAATATGGTTGAATGTCAGAAATTGATTCAGTAATTGCTGATACATCTGATAAAATTCGTGGTGATCGTGTCGACAGATTAATCTATGAAGAAGCAGGATCTAATAAATATTTAACTAAAAGTTGGATTCAAGGTAATGCTCTTGTTGAGCTTGGTGGTTATCATTTTGGAACACGTATTGCTTTAGGTACAGGTGGTGATGATATGGCACTTGAAGGTTTATCAAACATTTTTGCAAAACCAGAAGGGTATAATGTACTTCCATATAAAAACTATGATACAGAAGATAGAAAACCACAATTAACAGCTTTCTTTATTCCAGCTCATAAGTTTAGTTTACGAGAAGAATTCTTAGATACAAGAGGCGTTACACAATCTGAAGAATTTAAAAAGTTTTATGAGGAAGAACGTAAAAAATTAAGTGGCAAAGACCTACTTGATTATTGTGCAGAGCACTGTTTTATTCCAAATGAAGCATTATATAAGCAGGGTGAAAATATCTTTGATTCAATTGCAATTGCAGATAGATTAACCCAAATTAGGATATTTAAAGCAGGATTAAAACCAGAGTATGTATCATTATTATGAGATCGTTCTGGAGATACTCCTGATTTAACAAAAGTAAAAGTTATAAATAATCCAAATAGTAAAATTGCTATATATGAAAGGCCACTTCGTGACGAAGATGGTCTTGTATTAAAAAATTTATATGTTGCAGGAATAGACTCTATTGACCAAGGTTCTGGAGATTCTTCTACCTCAACAGATGTATCTGATTTCTGTATAGTTATTAAGAAACGTATATATGGATTACAAGAAGCGAAATATGTTGCGATCTATAAAGATCGTCCTCGAGATATTCGAGAAGCGTATGATGTAGCAATGAAGTTATTAGTATGATATAATTGTAAAGCACTACTTGAACATACTAAGATTAGTATTGTTACATATTTTAAAGAAAAAAAGAAAGATAGTCTATTTATGAAACGTCCTGCTTCAACTCTTGGAGATATGAAAAGAGGCAACTCACAAATGATTGGTGTACCAGCTACAGAAGCTATTATCAAGCATGGTCTTGAATTAATTAATAATTTTGTTAATGATTACTGTTATTCAATTGATATTGATGAAATGCTTGAGCAATTGTTAAAATATTCTTGAGAAAATAAACGAAAGTTTGATATTATCGCGAGCATGGAAATGGCGGAAATTGCAGATGAAGAGCTAATGAATATACGACCTGCCGCTCAAGATAAATTAGCAAAAGAATGAGAAAATATTGGATGGTTCACTAATGAAAAAGGCTATAAAGAATATGGAGTAATACCGCAAAAGAATGGAACTCGTTGATAAAGTATATGAAATAATTGAAAAGGCTATGTGTGCATATTACACTGGAGACTTTACATTAACTATAGATGGTAATCAATGGAAATTAAGTTTAGATTTAAATCAATGAAAAGCTCCACTAGTTTTAGTCTATGAAGGTGATGAAGAAGGTTTTTTCGAATTTCTTGAAAAAGAACTTAGAAACAGACAACTAGATAGAACAAAATATTATTCTGGAGAAATGACTACTCCAGGTGAAGGAAATCAATATATAGTATTAGAATATGGTGATAGAGAATGAAGTAAAGAAGATTAATGATGCGATAGGTAATCTTGTATATGATAAAGTTGCTATAAGAAAAGCTTATGGATATTATCATTGTCGTAGAGATGCAGATCAATTCAAACACCTAGAAGAAAATTACGGAATTGGGACTCCTACATCAGTTAGTTTTACACCATTAATTAAGAAACATATTGATGTATTAGTTGGAGAATATCTAGGTTTAAATCAAGATTTAAAAGTATCTTGCAAAGATGAAAAGACTGTTTCAAATATAATGAGAGAAAAGCAACTTAAAATTAGTGCAGAAGTATTTAATTATTTGCAACAGTATTTAAAGAATAACATTATTGCAGCTATTATTGAAAATAAAGAAATTGTAAATGATCCTTTTATTGAAAAAGAAATCAACTCAATTCAACAAGATATTGATCAATCTTTTGTTTCGGAATATGAAATTGCTGCACAAAATATTCTTGATTATTTAAGACAATCAAGAAACATCGATTTAAAACGTAAAATGGCAGAATTACTTACAGATTTACTTGTTACAGGTACTTGTTACTATAGAGTAAAACCTACAGAAAGTAATTCAAATGTCAATATTGAAATTTTAAATCCCGTTAATACATTTATAGAACGTAATCCAAATTCTCCTTATCTTGCAGATTCTAAGAGAGTTGTTATTAGAAAATGAATGTCAAGAGAGGATATCTTAAATACATTCAGATCAGAATTAACTACAGAAGCAGCTAAGAAAATTAGAGATATGCAACAAACTGCTGATTCAACATCTCCTACTTATTTGGTTAGATATGTTGGTAAACCTGCTGAACCTAATTTACGAGCGGATAATTTACATACAGGTATTCTTGCAGGACTTGAAGCACATCCAGGATGACCTGGAGATTATGATTCAATAGAACCTATAAAAAATCATCTTATTCCTGTATATGAAGTTGAATGAATTGAAGCAGATTATAAAACTGGAGAATTAACAAGACATGAAGGAGTAAAAATTGGTTCAGAAGTATACATTACTCGTGGAGAATCAAAGTATATTGTAAGAAGTGCAGATTGTCCTAGTAGATGCAGATTATCTGTTAATGGAATGTTTTTCTTAGATAAAAATGGAGATCCATATTCATTAATAGCACATACTATGGACCTACAGGATTAAATTATATGAGTCCTGTATAAACCCCGTGAATTGCTGGAAAACCTTAAATTGAATAATAGTAAATTTAAGACAATCAGCAGCTAAGCTTAGATAGAAATATCTTTGAAAGTTCAACGACTATCCGAAAGGAGTACACTTAAGTAAGTGGAAGTGCGGGGACAAGTTTAATTTAAAATTAATTATAAGTAGTTATGAAATATAATGAAACAGAATTTATTTGAATTAATTTTAAATCAAATTTGTATGATATAGTCTAATCTGCATGGTGACATGCAGCAGTCAAAAAGACGGATATAGATTAACGACCTATATCGAATAAACAATGAAATATGATTTACTTATATATTTTAGAGATAATCTTATTGCTTCTTCAGGAGGAGTTGGAGATTGGATGGATGTTTCTTTTATTCCTTCGTTTTTAGGTGAAAAATTAACAGATCGAGTTAAAGCTTGACAAGCATATAAAAAGAATGGCTTAGCATTAATAAATAGTAAGGAGGAAGGTAATGAAGGTATGCCTAATACTATTTTTAATGGATTTGATGATACAGTTAAAGCTCAAGCTATTCAAGGTATTCAATTAGCTATTCAAGCTGTAGAACAACAAGCTTCTTCAATTACAGGAGTGTTACCTGAGAGGTTAGCTCAATATGAACAGAGAGATGCTGTATCTAATGTTCAACTTGGAGTTAAAATGTCAGGTTTATTAACTAAACAATATTTTGAAACCATGGATATAATTTATAAAGAAGCTAATTATGATATGCTTAATTTAGCTAAATTAGTATATCCAAATGGTATTACTGGTACTATTGTGTTAGGTAATAAATATTCAAGAATATTTACTGCACTTCCTGAACATTATACACTTACAGATTTTGATTTACATATTGAGGATAGTTCTAAGTCTTTTAAAGATATGGAAACTGTAAAGGCTCTTAATATTGAATTAATTAAAGCTGGAATGTCAGATCCCGATATGGCAGTAAGTATTGCAACTGCCAATAGTATGTCCGAACTTAAACGTTATGTAGCTAAAGCTACTGCTGTTAAGAAGGAAGAAAATAATAGTGTTTCTCAGTTGCAGCAACAACTTCAGCAATATGAACAAAATCTGCAACAGTTACAGAAACAAAATGAACAATTACAAAGGGAATTAGGTCAATCACAAAATCAACTTGAACAAAATAGTCAAGCTAGACTACAACTTGAAGCTGAAAAAGTAGCTATTGAAAGAGAAAAAGTTAAAAACGATAAGGATTATAACGATAAACTTATTGAAACAAAACAGCAACAAGTTCAAATTCAAGCTGCAGAAACAGTTGATACTAATCCTTATAATGATAAAATAAAACAAGTTGTATAATATGAATAAAAAAATAAATATTGATGTAATTGTTAGATCTGATTGTAAATTAATTGCTGTAGATAATAGTGATTATTTAGGTGTAGATTTAAGTCAGTATATAATGTTAGAATTTCTATCTTATAATACTGATGAAAATTTACTCCCAGAATCAGTAAAAATAAGAAAGGAATTACATAATCGAGGACACTATTTAAGTAGATTTGCATCTGAATTTACATTAAATGTTGATGGAACTTATTCTTATTATAAATTAGTAGTTCCACAATTAATGCATTTTCAAGACGATAAAGAGCCTGATAAATATATTAATTTAATAGATGAATTATTTTTTTTTAATGGAGATCTTTATAAATCTAATATTACAGACCAGGAAGGATATACATTAGACGAAGTAATTGAAAGTTCTGAAATTATTGATTATAAAGAAGCATATGAATTTGTGCAAGAAAATAAGGCTTCACAAACTTTCTATTGTCCAATAAAAAATGTCTTTAGTGTTTGCAAATTACAAAGATGTTTAGTATATTTGCAACGGCAATTACTGTTGAATAACAGTAAAATATGTAGTTATGATAAATGTAAAACAGATGAAAATTTAAGGAATCGCAGAGATTTCTTATTAAGTGCTATGTATGTGTTTGATTATCTAAAAGATATGGGGAACTTTACAGAAGCGCAAAGAATATTAGATAATTTATCTTCATGTAATTCTTTATGTGGAGAGGAATTAGGTAATATAAATAATAGTTGTGGTTGTGGAAATTCTATATAATGAATTATATAAAATATTTGTTCAAGAATTAATTAATATTAATATTGGGCATTTACCTGATAAAAAAGCATTATTTACAATGAACGAATTAATTAATGCAATTGATTATATTGAACACGGTAATCCAACTAATAATGAAATAATCAAAATAATTCAATATTATGAAGAGATCTAATGTTAATGTAATCATAGATAATGCAATAAATTCTCAAGACTATTATAGAATGTATAGTTCTAGAGATTTTTATAGAGGAACATCTTTTAAGATGGCAGGAGCCTGAACTCCAGACACTCATTATTTCAACGATGAACATATTATTGATTTTATATCTTGTGAAGGAGCTTTATTGTATTGTCTAAGAGGTCATTTATCATCAGAATGAAATAAGCCGAATCTAATTTATAAAGACGATATAATTGTTGGTGTAGAATCTAATCCGTATTGAGCTTTTATTATGGGAAATAGTGGTAAAGGTCAAAAAGGAGATAAAGGCGATATTGGTCCTATCGGACCAAGTGGAACTGATGGTATTACTCCACAATTAAAAATTGAAGACGGTCGTTGACTACTTTCAATGGATAAAGGTCAAACTTGACAAGATATAGGCCAAGCTACAGGTGATCCTGGGCAAAATGGAACTGATGGAAAGAATGGCTCTGATGGAATTGGAGTAATTCCTGGAGGAACTACTGGTCAAGCATTAGTTAAAAAATCTGATGCAGATTATGATACAGAATGAAAAACTATTTCTGAAGGCGGAGAAATTCCTAATTTTGATGCAGAAGTAGCTAGTGTTTCTTCAACAACTGAAGCTAATGCTAATGTAGTTTTAGAAGGAGATATATTTAAATTTAGTTTTGGATTACCTAAAGGAGCTGATGGTAAAGATGGAGAGAATGGCAAGGACGGAACAAATGGGACTGATGGTTCTAATGGAGAGGATGGATTAGGTATTAAGTTAATGTATGCAAAGAGTGGAAGTGTCAATACTCCTCCTGTTGTAAATAAAACTAATGCAAATCCTGGTTCTGTATGAAGTACAGTTGTTCCAATTCACACATCCTCTGAAATTATATGGTCAATTACAGCATCTTTTAGAGATTCTACTCTTGTTGGAGAATGGTCAGATCCTGTTCAAATGACAGGAGAAAAGGGACAGGATGCAGTAATACCAAATTGGAAAACATACGTTTATAAATTAAGTGATAGTAAACCATCAAAACCTACAGGAAATAGTCCTAGTCCGTCTGGATGGGAAGATTATCCTACAACTAGTGGAAACTGGTGGCAATGTATTGGAACAGTTAATGGAGAAACAGGACTTGTAACTGAATGGTCAGAAGTAATACCAGTTAATGGTAGAGATGGCCAAGCTCAAGATGGCAAATTTACAGAATTTAGATTTGCTGTAAATACAAGTAATTCAAATCCTCCTACATTAAACGCAACAGTAAGAACTCCTTCAGGATGGTCTGTGGTTCCTCCTGAAAAATCTAAAGATGGATATCTCTGGATGACTACAGCAACTATTAATCCTGATGATACTTTAAATACAAACTGGACTGCTCCAGTTGTTATAAGTGGAGAAAATGGTACAGACGGAATTCCTGGAACTCCAGGAGAAGATGGAAAAACTACATATTTTCATATTAAATATTCTGCTGTTGCCAACCCTACTTCTTCAAGTCAAATGACTGAAACTCCAAGTACATATATTGGAACTTATGTAGATTTTACTCAAGCAGATAGTACAGATCCCTCTGACTATACTTGGGCAAGATTTGAAGGAATTCAAGGAGAAAAGGGAGAACAAGGAATCCCAGGTACTAACGGAGAAGATGGAAAAACAAGTTATCTACATATTAAATACTCTAATGATGGAGGTGTAACCTTTACAGGTAACAATGGAGAAGATCCAGGTGCTTGAATTGGAATTTATGTAGATTATAATATAAATGATAGTGATGATCCTTCTGACTATAAATGAACCAAAATAAAAGGAGAACCTGGAATTACTGGTGATCCTGGTCCAGCAGGTAAAGATGGAGTTGATGGGTTACCTGGAATTGGTATTGAAGTTCGTTATTGCTTAGGAACTACAACTATTTATGGAGGAACAAGTACTCCTGGAACAACAAGACAGCCAACAGGTTGGGATTTAGCGGTTCCAACTCCAACTGAAGAGACTCCTTATATTTGGTTTATTCAAGCTAGAGTAAATTATACAAGTAACACTGATAAAGTTGGTACAATTGAAGGTAGTTGAAGTACTCCTACTAAATTAAGTGGAACTAATGGATTAAATGGAGAGAATGGTTCTAAAGGACAAATAATTTATCCTGAAGGTATTTATAATGTTAATACTGTATATCAAGGAACCGCAGATAAAACTCCTTATGTATATGATTCTAATGATGCTAACTATTATGTTTTAAACATAGTAGGAACTTGGCAAGGAACATTACACAGTAATGAATCTCCTAGCACTGATACTAGTAATAGTTGAGTTAAATTAGATGCATTTGAGGCGCTGTATACTAAAATTGGGATTATCGCTAACGGTCTTATTGGATCTGCTGTATTTAATGGAAACTATATGTTTAGCCAACAAGGTATTGATGCAAGTGGACAAATATCTACACAATATCAAAACTTTGATCCAGAAATTCCTACAGGAGGTGAGTTTACTCCAAATATACTATTTGATTTTAGAACTGGAGCTGGACATATGGCTGCTGGAAAGATTAAGTTTGGTAGTGATGGAAGTGTTGATTTAACTAACATTAAAATTAATAATGCTATTATTCAAAACATTAAACAATATAGTCTTACTCAGTCATCTGATCCACATATACTAGATTCATTATATTCTGAAATTATATATTCGCCAACGATACACGAAGATGTAACTCTTAAAGTAAATGCTTCTGAATATCAATTAAATATTGATGATTCGTATTCGGGAGTAATTCATAATAAGTCGGATAAACAATTATTTATATATCCATTTGATAATGGAAACGATGATGAATCTATTAAAATTTGTGGTTATTATAATGGTAGATTACTATCCAGTTATGATGAACCAATTCTTTTTAATGCTTCTCAAATTTTACTTCCAGCTGGAGGAGTATTAGAATTTAAATTTGTTCCATCTTCAATAGTTAATAATTACTATGTTGGAACAATTTGAGTAGAGAATACATCAGATTTTGAGTTAAAAACATGGAAACAAAATGGAACGCTACGTTCAGATCTTTATTATAAAAGTTATGACGATTATAATAGTGATTCATTTTTAGCATGTGGAGAAGTTTATTTTAATTCATCTGGGGTACCATCTTTATCTGGTTTTTCTAGATGTAGAACTGATTTAGTATTAACTGTAAGTCAATCTGGAAATTTTTCTGCAAATTTAGATTTAACAAGTATTTATAATAGTAGAACTTTATCAATAAGTGCAATAGCTTTTTCACAACCTATATGAGATGGAGCTATGCTAAAAATGTTCTATGGTTCAGCAAGAGGCAGGATTAATGGAGCTTTTTTAGATGTAAGAACTGCAGACGGCAAAGTACCAACAACAAGTATTAGTGTTCCATTTTTAATATTAGGGTCAAAATAATAAACTATGAAGAAAAATAATATATTACCTACTATAGATCTACAAAATTCAAGAGAGTATTCTGGAGCTTATAATTCAAGAGATTTCTATAAGGGAACTTCCTTTAAGATGGCGGGAGAATGAATAACAAATACTCACTATTTTAATGACGAATATATTGTAGATTTTGTATCATTTGAAGGAGCTTTATTGTCTTGCATTAGAAGTCATACATCATCTTCGTTAAATATGCCTGAATTAGTTCGAGAAAACGATAAAATCATTGGTATTAAACCAAATCTTTTCTGAGCTTTTGTAATGGCGGGAGTTGAAGGACCTACAGGAAAAGTATGAGTTCCAGAGATTAATAACGGAATACTTTCTTGAAAAGAAAGTAATACTCCTCCAAGTTCAACCTCAATAAGTGATCTTAAAGGCCCCGCTGGAGATACTCCTATTATCGGCATTAAAAAGGATACATCTAATAATCATTATTATTGAACAGTATCTATTAATGAAAAAACTGAATGAATATTTGACGATAGTGGACAAAGAGTTTTAGCTGAAGGTTTAACAGGAGCTACTGGAGCACCTGGCATTCCTGGAGAAGACGGTGAAGATGGTATAACGCCTCAATTGAAAATTGAAGACGGATATTGGTTTGTTTCTTATGATAAGAATGATCCACCAAAATCATGAATTAAATTAGGACAAGCCAAAGGTGACAAGGGCGACAAGGGAAATACTGGAGCTACTGGAGCACAAGGACCTCAGGGACCTAAAGGAGATTCTGGAAGAACACCTGCACTTGTTAGAAAATTTGGAGATCCTGATAATTTAACAGATGATAGAATTCTATGGGGATATTTAGGAGATCCTACTAGTGAATGGGTTACACTATGCTATTTAGAAGAATTAAGAGGAGATAGTATTAAATCAGTTAATATTAGTGATGCAGAAGGTCATTTGGAATTAACTATGGAATCAAGTAAAGTGATTACTTCTACTGGTTCTGTTCTTCCAAGATTTAATGCAGGAACTATTGAAACTGTTGAGTGAGATCAAAATCCGTCATTAGTAATTGATAAAACTAATGCTCCTAGAGAATGAGCTTTAAATGTAAAAGTTCCTAAAGGAAAACCTGCTACAGTAACTGTAGTTTCTGAAGTAGAAAAATTAGCACCAGATGCACAACCTTATGTAACTGATTTAAATCCAGATATTAGTGATGCAAATCTTAAATTTGGAATTCCTCAGGGAGAAAAAGGAGATCCTGGTGATGAAAATATAGCAATCGGATGTCAATCTGATTTTCCAAATAACGAACCAGAGCACGATAAGATTTGATATGATCCTTGTGATGAATCCATGGATGAATATTCAGTTCAAGACTTTTTATACAATTCTTATATTGCTGTTGGTGGTACTTTCAATCAAGAACAATTCGAAGCTGCTTGAAAATCATTTCCTAATACAGCAGGAATAGTTGAGATTATTGATTCACTTGAAAGTGATAAAACGGATGCTGCACTCTCTGCGGCACAAGGTAAAGCTTTAAAAACTCTTATAGATGATCTGAAAGCTTCTGTGGCTGCAGCTCTTGATTATAAAGGTACTAAAGATAGTTACGACCAACTTCCATCTTCTGGAAATAAGAAAGGTGATGTATGGAATGTCGTTGCAGCTCATGGAACTACTCCTGCTGGAACTAATTATGCTTGGGATGGTGCCAAGTGGGATCCACTGGGAGGTACAATTGATCTTTCAGGATACTATACAAAGTCACAAGTAGATGATGCAATTTCTGCAGCAAAAACAGAACTAGAGGCTGCAGATACAGCTTTAGAAGGACAGATTACTACAGTTACTAATCAGCTTAATAACAAAGTTGATAAAGTTGAAGGTTCAGGTTTAATTTCTGATACTGATTTAAATCAAATCAGAACTAATAAATCTGACATTGAATCTTTACAAACATCTGTTGGAGGTAAGCAAGACGAATTAACTCCTGGTAATGCAGTTTCAATTACAGAAGAAAATGTTATTGATGTTAAGTTAGATCCAGCTTCAAATGAAGCACTATCAAAATCAGCCGAAGGTCTTAAGTTGGATCTTAGTGGAATAAAAGGCTCAACTGTAAAAGTTGGAGTTTCCATTACTGGTGGTGCTGAAATTGGTGCAGATCAAACAATCGCTGCTGGTATGCAGGCTCTTAGTGATAGTATTAAAACTGCTGTTGCAGGTGGCATTACATCTATTACTAGTCCCGATAATACTATTAAGGTAACTGGTGAAGGTACTTCTAGAGGTTTAGCTGTAGATATGTCTAAATTAGTATCAACAAGTTCATCTATCCAAGTTAGAACAGACGGTAAGCTTGATATATTTTGATCAGAAATTGAATAAATAATAATTTCTCCCTTCCTCACATTTAGTGAGGGGGGGGGATTAAAATTTAAAAAAAAATAAACATGACAACAAATTTAAGTTTTCAAAAAATTGCTACAGTTCCAGCAAGTGGTCTTGTAGTTGGTAGAATTTACTTTGAAACATCAACAGGTATGATTAAAGTAGCAACAAGTGCTACTGCTGTTGATAAATTCGGTGATGGCGTCAAGTCTGCAAGTTGGGATGAGAGTGCTAAAACCCTTAAAATTATTAACGAAAGTGGAGAAGAGATTTCTCTAAATCTATCAGATGTAGCCTCAGCTTCTGCAGTTACTACAGAGCTAGCAAAGAAGTTAAATATTGGAGCATCTGGAGATGCCTCAACTGTACAGAGTTATTATGGACTGAAGAAATATACAGATGAAGCAAAATCGTCTGCAATTAGTTCAGCTAAATCATATACAGACACTGAGATTGGCAAAATTCCTGCCGCTATTATTTATAGAGCAGACGGTACTACTATTACACAAAGTCGTGATAGTGGTGATAGTACTGTTACATTTGCTGTAGGTACAATTGAGCAAAGTAAAGTTTCTGGATTGACAGCTGTCCTTGAGGCTAAAGCTACTACAACTGCTCTTAATGCAGTTAAAGCTACAGCTGAAGCAGCAGCTCCTCAAGCTACTACGTACACTAAAGAAGAAGTTGATAATAAAGTAGCTTCTGCTGTTGGTAGTGTATACAAGACGAAGGGTTCTGTAGATGATGCTTCAGCTCTTACTGCTCTTACAGGAGTTGTTATTGGCGATGTTTATAATGTAGTTGCTGCAGGCACTCTAAATGGAGAAGCTTTTGAAGCTGGTTCAAACTTTGTAGCAATTAAAGCTGGTGCAGGAAATCAAATAGGAATGTGGGATAAGCTAGGTGGAACAATTGATCTATCTGCTTATGCTACTAAAACCACAGTTACAAGTGAAATTAGCACTAAGATTGGAACTTTAGATAAAACTGATACGGCTGTCGCTGGACAAGTTGTTTCTGCAGTTTCTGAAACTGATGGTATTATTACTGTTTCCCGCAGAGCTCTTGTAGCAGGTGATATTCCTACTTTAGCTACTTCTAAAATCTCTGGACTTGATACTGCTCTTAATGGAAAGGTTCCAACTACAAGAACTGTTAATAGTAAACCATTATCAGCTAATGTAGTACTTGCTGGTGCAGATATTCTAGTTGGAGGTGATGGAACATATGGTGAGAATGATCTTCAAACTGCAATTGAAGCAATGGATAGCAGAATTACTTCTGCCGCTGCTTCTAGAGTTCAATCATTTGGAGGACAGACTGGAGCTATTACTGTAGATACAGCTAATACTACTAATGGACAGGTTAAATTTAGCATGTCTAGTAAACAGCTTAAAGGTACAGTTAATGGTCTTAAGAGTGCAGCTTATACCGAATCAAGTGCTTATGCAACTTCTGCTCAAGGTGCTAAAGCTGATTCTGCAATTCAGGTAGTTAATGGCACTGTTTCTAATTATATCGCAACTAGTAAAAGTGAAACTACAGTAACAGTTACTTCTATGCTGCAGGCTGTAGCTAGTGCAAGTTCAACTGCTAAAGGTCTTGCTGAAGCTAGTGATGTAAAAGCTTATGCTGATGGTTTAATGACTTGGGCTGAATTCGAATAAATTAAGATAATAAGGGGATAGGGATTTCCCTATTCCCTTTATTTTTAACCTATAATATTATAGGTGCTATAAAAATATAGACGCTATGGCATATAAAACAAAATTTTTACATTTTAAAACTAAAGCATCATACGAAGCCGAAAGAGCAAAAACTACTGCAGGAACAGAGGAACGTAAAGTATTTGACGCATATATATCCTTTATTGATGAAGGTCCAATGATCTGTACTTGGGGTAAAGAATATAAATGTGATATCAGTGCTTCAGAAGTTGAAGCTTTAGTTAATGCAGGAAAAATTAGTCCTGCGACAGTAGCACCACTTATTGCAGGTACTGCAGCAGTTGGAACATCTACAAAATATGCACGTGAAGATCATAGGCATCCAGAACAAGTTAACATAACTGGTAATGCAGCTACAGCTACTACAGCTACAAATCTTGCAAGTGCACCTTCATTTATTAATAATGGTAATACTATAAAAATAACTGTTGGAAATAAAACCTCTACAGAGTTTACTATACCTTATGCTTCTAAAACATCATCCGCAGAAACATTAATGTATGGTAGAAATATATTTTTAGACGGAGATGTCACTGGTTCTACTACAGAATCGTTTAATGGATCTAAAAATGTGACTATAAACACAACAATAAGTACTATTAATGCTGAAAAACTTACTGGAATTATTAATGTAGATAGATTGCCAGAAATTCCTATTGAAAAAATTCCTGCAGCTGCATTAGAAAGGCTGTTTGTAGTAGATTCTCAATCTGCCGCAATGAGTGTAGATGTTCAAGAGGGAGATGTTGTTCAGATTAGTTCAGGAGGTCCTATGTACTTCTGCGTATCAGAATCTGCATCTACTTTTGCTACTAAATTTAAAGAATTCACAGCAGGAAGTGCAACTAGTGTACCTTGGTCTGGAGTAACAGGTAAACCAACATTCGCTACTGTAGCTACAAGTGGATCTTATAATGACTTAACTAATAAACCAACTATCCCATCCTTATCGGGGTATGCTACTCAAAATTGAGTAACTAGTCAAGGATATTTAACAAGTATTCCTGCCGCAACCTCTAGTGCTTATGGAGGAATTCAAATTGGATATACAACAAGTGACAAAAACTATGCTGTACAATTAAGTAATGGTAAAGCCTATGTAAATGTGCCTTGGACAGACACTAATACAAATTATTATCCAACAACGTTTACTTGGACTAATGGAACAACAGCAGGACCAACAGGTTCTTTAACTGGTTCTGGAATGAGTACAGTTTCATTTGGAGCAATCCCTTCAGCTTCTGCTACACAATCTGGTGTAGTAACTACTGGAGATCAGTCATTTGCAGGAGAAAAAATATTTAGGGGAGGTATATCAGCTCAGGATGCTGATATTTCAGATCTTATCATTGGGAGCTCCCTTGAATTTAACGCCTTCGGCAGATTTAATTATATAGCTACATCAACAGAAGCTGGAGGTATAAAGATTGGAGCTACTGTTTCAGGGGTTAATTTACCTTTAGTTTTAAACAGTTCAAATCAAGCATATATAGCTGTTACTAAAGGAGCCGTAACTGCAGCATTAGGCTTTACTCCAGCAAATGCTAAGGATATACCTATTCCTATCGCATTACCTAATCCATATGCATTAACAATTAATGGAACTTCATACACAGGTTCATCTGCAGTATCTATTAGTACTTCAAAACCTTTAATTATAAGAGCGTTGACTAGTTCAACAGTTGATGCAGGATATAGTTACAATTGTAGTACATTAAAAGCTATATCAACTTTAAATGGATTTTCTTCAACCAATCCTGATTCAGTTATTATAAGTACTGCTAAACTTACATTTACTGCAAGTAATGTTATTAAAATGGATGGATTAGATGATTTATCTGGGACGTGATATATCTATTGCTTAAGTTATATGGCAAATGGCAAAATTGCAGTTAATGGTGCAGTATATGCATAATCTTAAAAATATATAAATTATGAGTGTAAAAATTTATGATAAAAAGCAAAAGAAATGGATTATTTTTCCTGGAACAATTGGTGCTCCTGGTAAAGATGCTTATCTTATTGCACAAGAAAATGGGTATACAGGCACTAAAGAAGAATATGCTAAAGTATTAACTGATATACCAAAAATTATTAATTCAATAGAAGAAGAGCCGACAGAAGGAAGTAAAAATTTAATTACTTCTGGAGGAGTGTGACAAGCTATTGATAATGTACATACAACTATTAATAATCAGATAAAAAGTTCAATTGTAGATAATTTAGAGTCTCTTGCTGCTGATAAATCATTATCTGCAAACCAAGGAAGAATCTTAAAAGAAATGATTGCTAATTTAGCTAATCTTCAAATTGAGATTGTTGATCAACTTCCAAGTGTTGGAGAGACAAATATTATTTATCTTGTTAAGAAATCTGGTTCTGCTCCAGATATACATGATGAATATGTATTTGTTGATGGAAAATGAGAGAAGATTGGTGATACAGAAATTGATCTTTCTAATTATTATACAAGAGACGAAGTTGACGATAAGTTAACAGGTTTTGGAGCAGGAGATGTAATTGCAGCAGAGGCATTTACTACTGCGGATAGAGTAATAACTTCTAATGGTCCAGGAAAAACTGTTAAAGATTCAGGTATTTTAATTAATAATTTAGCATTAAAGTCATATGTTGATGAGAAAGAAATAGCATGAGATAAAGTTACAGGAAAACCAGAAACTTATGTTCCTGCAGCACATACTCATCCTCTAGCTCAAATTACAGATGCAGGAGCTCTTGCTTATAAAGACAAAGTTGATGAATCAGATCTTAATTTTGATATACCTGATGGAACTGTAGTTGATTCTTCTTTAAGTACAAGTTCTGTTAATCCTGTCCAAAATAAAGTAGTTACTGAAGCATTAAATAATCGTTATACAAAGTCTGAAACTTATTCTCAATCTGAAATTGATGAAAAAATTGATTCAGCAGGTGGTGGAGATGTAATGGCTAGTGGAAATCTTGCTGTAGATTATATTATAATTGGAGCGGGACCTAAATCTATTAAAAATTCTGGACAGACACTTTCTAATTTAGCATTAAAGAGTGAAATACCATCTTTAAGTGGATATGCTACTCAAAGTTGAGTTACGGGCCAAGGATATTCCACCGAGAATACTTGAAGACCAGTTAAAGTTGGAAGTACAACTTTAAATGATAGTTCTACTACATTAACTATTGCTAATGGTACTGGTATTGGTCTATCATTTTCTAATGGAACTTTAACTATTACTAATAGTGCTCCTGGATCTTCATATACATTGCCTGTAGCTAAAAATAATGTTTTAGGAGGAATTAAGACAGGATATACAGAGTCTGGAGGTGCTGAAATGGCCATATATGTCTTAGAGGATGGTACTGCTTATACTCTCTTAAAAGATACTACAGTTAAAACTGCTTTAGGCTTTACTCCAGCAAATGTTAACGATATACCTGAAATTCCTATCGCACTTCCAAACCCATATGCATTAAATGTTACTGCAGGAGGTTCAACTACAAGTTATACAGGATCTTCAGCATCTACTATTGATTTAGATAATATTTATGCAAAAAAACTACCTTCTGTAGACACTCCAGGTAAACCAGGATTGTATTTTGCTAGCAGTGGCTCTGTGAATGTAACTGAAGTATATGTTACAGAAAATAATCCTGATGCTATTATCTTAGTAGCGAATACTGTTGATGTAACTTTTGGAGAAAACTATCACAAAATGGATGGAATTGATAGTTTATCTGGCGGAAACTACAAATGCTACTGTATAACTTATGTTAGAGGCGTTGTTTTAGTTAATGGGGCAATTTATGGTTAATTATGTTAAAGATTATTAGAGAAATTTTATTAAAAATTGTTAACGATATCGATACTGGTAATTCTAATCTTAGTCCAGAAGAGTGCGAAGAAGTAATTGAATATCTTTCTGGAATAACTAATAAGAATGAAAAACTTAGCAAGTATCAAGCATGTAAATACTTAAAAGTTAGTAGAGCGACTTTTGACAATTATGTTAAGGCAAAGAAGATTCCTAATGGTCGTAAACAAATAGGTTTTAAAGAATTGTTTTGATATAAGAAAGACTTAGATAAATTTATAGAAAACAATTAGTAACAAGTTACTAATTATGGATCTTTGTAATCCCCTTAAGTTGAGAAACTTAAGGGGATTTTTTATTTTAATAGTAACGTTATGTTTTAGTCTTTTGCTATTGTAAATTTGTACTGTTGATCAACAAAACAAAAACAAAATGTTTAACAATTTAAGTATTTTTTAATATGGCAGAAGAAAAAACTTATGTGTTTGGTGAAAGCGCAAATAACGGAATATTAGGTCTTTTAGGTCCTATGCTTTCACAAAGAGGTGTAGATCCAAACGTTCTATTAGCAATGCAAGGCCGTAACAATGATGGTTTTGGAGAAGGTGGATGGTTCATCTGGGTAATTTTCTTGTTCTTCCTTATGGGCTGAGGAGGTAACGGATTTGGTAATAATGGTGCTGGTGGTTTAGGCAATCAGCTTAATAATGATTATGGTAGAGAGATGCTATTACAAGCTATTAATGGAAACGGAAATGCAATTAGTCAGTTAGCTACTACATTAAATTGCGATATTAATGCTGTACAGTCAGCTATTAATTCAGTTCAAAGTCAGATTCAGTCTGTAGGTAATCAGGTAGGTATGAGTGGACAGCAAATTATCAATGCTATCCAAGCAGGTAATTGCCAGATTGCATCACAAATTGCATCATGCTGCTGCGATGTTCGTACAGCTATTGAACGTCAGGGATATGAAGGCCAGTTAGCTACTCTGAACCAAACTAATACTCTTGGAAGTAAGATAGATCAGCAAACTACTCTTATTAGTGATAAATTTTGTCAGCTTGAAATGAGAGAATTGCAGAACAAAATCGACGCTTTACGTGAGGATAAATCTGCGCTTATCAATCAGCTTTCTCAAGAGCATCAAACAAATGCTATTCAAGCTTTCCAAGCTCAAACGATTGCTCCAGTGAACGCGGCTCTTCAAGACTTAAGTGCAAGACTAGGTGCAATAGAGTGTAAACAGCCTGCTACAGTAACTATTCCTTACATCCCAGCAATGGGTAATTTAGTTCCTGTAAGCTATAGTCAGCCTGTTAACTTTAGTGTTAATCCTTATACTACTTTATGTGGTTGCTAATAAATATATAGATTATGATTAATATTATTGATCCTTATTGGTGGAATTTAGGTCCCGTACCTGTTCGAAATGAAGGACTTCCAAGAATTGATATTGGAGGTATTTATAAGTTATCCACTAATGCAGTAGCTCTTACAGAGAGCTCTGTTGATTATGGTATTAATCCTTGTTTATATAGTAAATTACCATGTGAGAGTATAGTACTGTTGACAATACACGCTGACGCACCTACTGGTGGCGAAGATTTACCTGTATTAGTAGGAGTTCCTAGTGGAGCTTCAACAATATCGAGTGGAGACACTACAGGAAAAACTAAAATCAGTGTTGTAGATAGTCAAGGTTCTAACGTTACTGGTTCAAATGTACAAGGAAATACCCAACGTCTAGCGTATATCAATAAGAGTACGGGCGTAATAAGATTTTTAGAGTTTACTAACCCAGCAGCATCAGCTGCTTAGCAAATAATTTGTAATATATGTTTTCAAACTTAAGGCCAAATAGTCAGATATATATTTTATATAAAGACGCATCTCCACGTTTAGATGTTGGTTCTGTTGTAAGTGTTTCAATGCCTGTCCCTAAATATCCAATTCAACCAATGTTTGGACAGCCACAAGAGATGGTTGTTGATATTACCGTTAAGGTTAATAACCAAGACGTTACATATCAAAAAATTCCAGCTAATTTAGATATTGCAGATTTTAATAACAGTAATATAGTATTATCTGATAGTAGAGAAGCGATGAATGCAGAGATTGGCAGCCTAAAACAAAAAAGTGCAGCCATTATAAGTAGTGTAGATTTCCACAAAGAAATGATAACCTGCTTTGATCGCATTTTAACAGAATTAAATCCAGAACTTGCAGAAAAACAACAGCAACAATCTGAAATAAATTCTTTAAAAAATCAAGTAGGAGAAATGTCTAAAAGTATTACTGAATTAATGGAATTAAATAGAGAATTAATGTTACAATTAAAAAAGGAGTAATATATGAGAGTGTGGGAAATTAGAGAAGGCCGCGACAGAGAAATGGACTACAGAATGGGTATGCGTGATAAGTCAGAAAAAATGGAAAAAGCTGAAAGAGAAGCATACGAATGTGGCTATGAAGACGGATACGAAAAAGCTATGGAAGAAATGATGGGAGAACGATCAGGTTATAGATCATCTTATCGTTCTGGATATCGTGGAGGTCGGTAGTTATGAAAAGAGATAGACTAGATATTAGAGACAAAATGCCTTCAGGAATGGAAGAATATCTGGCACAAAACGGATGGCATTTTAATAAAAAGCTATGTGATTGAGCTGTATCTAAAATGCGCAAAAGAGGAGCTAATGGAAAGCCTGAAGAGGTAACATTAACTCCTAAAAGCGAATTAGAGCAATTGTTTAGAAACTATGGAATAAAAGTAGATAATTGTGTAGGATACGATGTAATGTATGTATACCATATGGCCAAATCAGATTTTTTTGAATCATCTATTATTAGCGAACAGTATTTATTACAGTTTGTTAAAGATTACTTAGATGATATAGATGGATATGATGGAAAGGCTCTAACAAGATTTTATGCAGACTGCATAGGCTCAGGAACTCCAATAATGTGAGAAGATATGATCTAATATGGTAGTACAGAACATTTATTTGGAGGATTGAGATTGGCACGTAACTGTATATTATGCAGTAGATACTTATTATACAGATGAAATTCTAGAAGAATTAGAACTAATAGGATGTAGTTGATCTGAACTTGTAAAAGCAGAAAATTTATTAAGAAGTAACCAATATAATATAGGAATTACCTATTCAAACTTCAAACATAAATGTTCCATTGTAGTTATTGGATTGACAACATCTGCTGAAGAATTTCAAAATACATTTGATCATGAAAAAGGTCATTTAGCAATGCATATTAGTTCAGCATTGAAAATTAAACCATATGGAGAAGAATATCAATACTTAACAGGTGAAATTGGTCAAAGTATGTTTAAAATAGCTAAAAGATTTTTATGTGATGATTGTCGTCAAAAGCTAGTCATAGAAATAAAAGAAATAGATAAAAAAGATTAATTTTTACAAGATATGCCGCAGAAATGCGGCATTTTTTGTTTATATACAATAAATTAGATAAAAATTTGTTTATTTATTAAATAATCTATAACTTTGCAAATACAAATTAAAAATATGAACTAATATGAATAAAACTAAAATGAAAAAAATTGATTTAAATGTAGCTACTCGATTAATGTTACTGATGAATCTTCCTGAGCAAGGTTCTGTAACTGAAATGATTTCAAAAAGAAATGTTCGGAAAAAGATTGACTTTTCAAGTGAGGAAGTCGAAGCATTGAAGATTGAGAATAAAGATGGTAGAATTGTGTGGTCTCCTGAAAAGGAACTATTAACAGTTGAATTTACAGACAGTGAAATTGGATTCTTAAAGTCAATTATTGAAAAGCTTGATAAAGCTGGATCTATTACTGATAATATCTTAGACTTTGTAGAAGCTATTCAAAGTGAGAATTAATATAAAATTTATTCTATTTTATTTGGAAATTAGAAATTTATATATTATATTTGCTGCGAATATTAAAACACATTAATAATCAATTAATAAGGAAAAATAAGAATTATGATTATCGACGGACAAAATCATTGGGATAATCTGCTAGAACCAGATGATTCTGACACAAAAACTAATCTCGAAGGAGATACAAATCCTGATAACCAAAATGATCCAACTCCTGAACCAATCCCTAATGACACTAACTCAGATCCTGAACCAAAAGATAAAGATCTTGATGTATTTAGTGAATTCTTAAAAGGAAGAGGTTTAAGAGATGGAAAAACATTAATTTATCAAGATGAAGAAGGTAATGAACAAGAAGTAGATTTCAATACTTTAGATAGGGAAGAACAACTAAATATTTTAAATGAATTAGCAAAACCTGACTTAACTGAAGATGAAGTTCATACTATTGAGTACCTTCGTAACAACAATCTTACAATTCAAGATGTTGTTGAATACTATTCTCAAAAAGCAGTACAGGACTACATTAATCAGAATGGACCTGTTAATAAAGCTTATTCTGTAGATGACTACTCTGATGAAGAATTGTATATTGCCGATCTTAAATCTAAGTTTGAAGGTATGACTGAAGAGGAAATTCAAGCAGATTTAGACTTAGCAAAGAGTAATGAAGACTTATTTAAGAAAAAGGTAGAGACAATTCGAAACCAATATAAAGCACAAGAAGATAAAGCAGTAGAAGATGCACAAAGAGCTCAAGAGGAACAGTATAACGCATTTAAATCAACACTTGAGGAACAGTTAGTAAATTTCAATGAAATCTCTCTTGACTATCAAGATGAAAAATCTGATAGTTTACAAATTGAAGATCACGATAAACAAGAGATCTTTAGTTATATTCTAGATCAAGATGAAAATGGAGCTAGCCAGTTCTTTAAAGATTTAAATGATCCACAAGTTCTTGTAGAGCTCGCTTGGTATCGTCTCTTTGGTAAAGATGCTATTTCAGGTATTTCTCAGTATTATAAGAGTTTAATTAAGGAAACTAGGAAGCCCGCAGCTCCTAAGAATGAGCCTCCTAAACCTTCAACTGTAATACCTACTAATGAAGAGAAAAATAAATCAAATCCAGATAAATCAATCGCGTCATTATGAGATGACGAATTATAAATAAACAATTAAATTAAACAATATGAGAATTTCTAGTTTTAGTACAGTACGTCCTCAGATGAGTTCAACTCGTACATATGAGGATTTTTACAAATTTTTAGGTGAAAAACCTGCACGTCTTGGTATTGTATCATCACTTTATGAGCAGTATACCGCATCGTACCTTACTGAATCTCTGATGAATATATATACAATGGAAAAAGACAAGAAAAATAGTTTCCAAAGTATTAATTCATTTATGGTAGAGTGGGACATTAATGTAGGATTTATTAAGAGAATTCCTTTCCTACAGGTTCCTGATGGCGATGGTGCTCAGGGTACCGATATCATCTTCCACTTCCCTGAAAATTATTATCAGAGAAATGACGTAATGATCATCGAAGGATCACGTCAGCAAGTTATCTTCCTGTCACGTCCTGTTCGTAGATCAGATAGAGACTGGGAGATTGTAGGTAAACTACAAGATTCAGATTACAATGCTACTCTTGATGTTGAATTCTGCCAGCCAGGTATGAAGACTCGTTTCTTAACGAACTATCAGCCTGAAATGCATGAGGAAGGATACGTTAAGTATCAGTCAAATGTTGAAAAGCATCGTACATTTATTGCAACACACCGTGCAGATGTAGACTACACTGCTAAGTATCGTGCAATGGAGGACGTTTTCATTCAGATTGGTAAAGGAACAGAAAGTGATCCTGTTTACAAAATGAATGCTGCAGAAAAAGATTGTCTTGATAGCTTCATGGCTGCTCGTGCAAATGCACTGCTTTGGGGTAAGACTAACGTAGATAAGAATGGTAAACCTAAGATCTTTGATCCTGAAACAGGTGAGCCTATTATCTCTGGCGATGGTATTATTCCTCAGATTGAGCGTTTCGCAGGTAAATATGTGTATTCAAAGATGACTAATAAAGTTATGAATACCGCTATCCTTGCCATGATCGCTAAATCAAATAATCCTACTGGCAATAAATATATCTTTATTTGCAATACTCCTATGTGGGCTGAAATTCAAGATAGTCTGTCAGGATATCTTCGTGACTGGAAGACTGTTGGTACATTCATGTTCTCTAAGGGTGCTAATGATTATATCAAAGTTGGTGCAACCTATAACTCATACGAGTATGCAGGTAATACTGTAACTTTCAAAGTTGACCGTGCTCTTGATATCGAATTCCCTGAGAAGAAATATGGTATCTTCCTTGATCTGACTGCTGATGCTGCTAGTGGAAAACCCGCTATTGCAATGTTCACATTCAAGAACAATGAGTTCTGCCATAACTGGTTAGAGGGTGTTGGTCGTAGAAGTGGACGTGAAAGTGGTCCTGTTGCAAGCCCAGTAGCTGCAACTAAACTTATTGACTGGGGTTATGCTGGTGTTGGTGTATTCAACCCATATCGTAGCTTTATCTTAGTTAGTGAAAAGTAATATAAAAAGATAGAATAGAATATTAGTAGGCTTCTCCTTCGGGAGAAGTCTACAAAATATTTAAAACTTAGATATCATTATTTGGTATAGATAAATTTAATAAGAATAAATATGAATAATATAGTAACTTTAAGAAATGTATATGGTAAGGAAAAAGCACATTGCTTTATTAATCCTTTAAAACAAGCAAATGGTTCAAACTATCCTTTTGTAAAAAGAGTTCGTCAGGTAGACGCTAGTGGAGATACAGAAATGATCTTAAGTGAAGCAGAAATTAATAGTCCTGATAGTAATTACTTTATTAAGGAAGATGAACGAATAGAGATTTATGATGGTAAAACGTTTGATTTAGATAATCCTCTAGAAAGAAATATTTGGACTTGCATTAAAGATTCATTCTTAATTGCACCTGAAAGAGATTCTAAAGATTCAAAAGGTAATCTTTTAATTGACGGAGGTCCAAAACGTTATGGTCAAGCTGAATTCTATGTAGAAAGACCTGGAGTTGAATCTGAAAAACGTATCGAACGTATGAAGCTTGTAACAAAAGCGTTCACTTATATTGAACAAGATTCTGCTAAAGGAAGACTTACCAAAACAAGGTTACTTGGCAAATCAATGAGAAATGCTCCTGACTCAGATGTTCAGGACTATTTATATCAAAGAGCGGAAAAAGATCCAATGGTTGTTATTGACCTTTATACAGGATCAGATACAGCACTTAAACTGCTGCTTATTGACGCAAAAGAACAACGTGTTATCAACCTTCAAAGTGGAGTTTGGATGTATGGGGATGTTCGTCTAGGTACAACTGACGAATCTATCTTACTCTTCTTGAAGATTCCTGCAAATAAAACTATCTACGAGGGTATTACATTAGAGACATACCCTGATCTTCAGAAACTAAGTTTAAAAGAAACAGTAGAGGAAAAGGCTGAAGATAAAGCTGAGGAAAAAGTTGAAGATAAAGCTGAGGAAAAAGTTGAAAAGACGGAAAAGAAGAAAAGCAATAAATAACAATATATAATGACTATTAGACAAGCATATGAATACATTTTAGTTGAATGCAACAAGGTGAAAGCTCCTCAAGTTTTACTTGAGGACTTCATATACTTGTTTAATAAAGCAATTCAACAATATATAAATAGTGTATATAATAGAAGTGAGTACAATCAACAAAGTTCAGATGACTTAGGATTTTTACAAACTACATCAGTAATTAAAGTAGGTAAAATTGCTCCAAGACAGGAATTTAATGATACTGTTTGAGAGCTACAACTTCCTAAAGATTACTTACATATGTTGAATTGTATTGCAGAATTTACAGGTAGTGATTCAAATAAATCTAGATGTGGAAATGGAGTGCAAAGAACTATTACTTCAACATGTCAAAGATTAACTGCAGATCTTTATGCAGGTATTATTAATAATTATTATATGAAACCTTCACATAAGAAGCCATATTATTATATTATTAATAGAAATGAAAAAGATCAACCAGTAACAAATCCTGTTATGGATAATGAAATTAAAGAAGGTAGTTATCGTCCTAATTATATTAAAACAGAGGATGGAAAATATCGATTTTATGCATTAAAAGAACCATATAAAAGGATTGTAAATCAATCTTCTGTAAATTTGGAAATACATAGTGGCGATTCGAATTGAAGTTTAAATAATGTATATATTACTTATGTAAAAGCTCCTATGTATGTTTCCATGACTCAGGATGATGTATTATTACCAGAAGATAATACTCAAACCCTGGAATTTCCAGACTATGTTTGTTACGAGATTATTAATATCGTAACTAGACTATTATTAGAGAATGCAGGTGATCCAAGATTACAAACAAACGTTCCTATTAATCAGACTATAGCAGTTCCTGGAAATAAATAAATTTATTAACTTAAAAATTAAAAATTATGTTTGATTTTCAAAAAGAAGTAATAATTAATTCAAACCTGCTTGACGATGGTGTAAATCCTCGTTTTATGGTTATGGATGGTCCTGTTAAATTATTTCGAGTATTACGTTGTGCAGACTATAGAAAAGAAGGCTTAGTCGAAGGAGTTATTTACAAAACTCCAGCAGAAAAAGGCCAAGTCGCTAGTGCAGCATTTAATTTACCTACGAAAGAAGGTACTTATAGAGTAGTAATTGGTATTACTCTAATCGGTAAATACCTTGCAGATTACGCTATGCCTTGGTCAAATTTTGGTAAGGCTGTACTTGCTGAATTTGAGGTTTCTGCTGAAGATTTAGAAAAGACTAAAGAACTTCAGGAAAAAATGATTAAGGCTATCGAAATGGCTATTCCTGAAAACTACAGATATGTAAGAGTATCTGCAGAAGATTCAGGCAAAGTACTTGTAAGTTGCACTGATTCACATCAGGTCATTACTGTAGCTGAACTTCAGGAACAAAGAGGTATTAGTTGTCCTGATAGTTGCACTGAGAAGCAATATGTAACGGTTGATGAGGCTGTAGAAGTAACTAAGAATAAAATGGAAATTGGTACTGCTGCTTGGCTTCAGGAGAATCTACGTTTCCCAAGTTATCCTAATATACGTTATGCAGCTCTCAATGAAGAGGAGTATCCAGTAAACGGAGGTTTGTATACTCAATTCTCATTCTTATATTGCATGCCTCGTAAGGGGCTTCATGGACAGGGAACAGTAGGACAAGCTCTTAAATCAGTTACGACACATACGTTCTATGTATTATCATCACTTGTTGATAAGTTTGAAGAGGATCTGAAAAAAGTATTTGGAGACGATTCAATTAAAGTTGTTAGTCCTGATAATACTGAATTAATTAATATCGAATTCGTATCTGCACTTAAGGTTTCAGTACAGGATATTAACGAAGGAAAAGCAATAATTAAAGCAAATGTATCTGGTCCCGCTGTTAGTCCAAATCTTATTAAATATTCAATTAAAGAAGAAGATAGTAAGTATCAAATCGATAACGATGGTAAGCTTACTGTAAAAAAATGACAAACTGCAGCAGAAGGTGATAAGTTTACAGTTAAAGCCTCTTATGGTAATGCTGTAGCAGAACAAGAGTTTACAGTAGGAGCTTAATACTCCTTTTAACATATATCACTAGAAGAAGGCAGGGCGGGGTAATTTCCCTGTCCTGCCTTTAATTTTTAAACTGAAGTTTATGACAATAGAAGCAATAGCAAGTGCTGTATATAATAATACAGTAACTGGATTAGCAGGAATCACTTCAAATCCAAAAATATCTGTAGAGCAACTTCAGGATGAAGTAGTGGCAGAGCGTAATCAAATAATGAGAGAATTTCTTTTAAAAGGAATTCTTAATTTAGATGAATTGTTTTTAGCAATTAATTGTATTGAAGTTGATTGTGATTACATGTCAAAATGTTGTAATTTGCAAGTTGGAGAAAAAGCATTACATTTTGAAATTCCACCGATTATTTATATAAACGGAATTGATACAATAAGATTTGTTGGCAGTATAGATAGACATACTCGTTATAATATTTATACAGATGAAACTTATAGATTTCATAAGTATAGAAAAAATAAACCAGGAAGTCCATATGTCTATATAGATACTGCAATTAATTCTAATGGTAATATGGACGGATATATTTTTAATGTTCCTTTTGTAAAATATATATCTGTAATTGCACTATTCTTAGATCCAAGAAAGCTTTTAGAATGAGATTGTTGTTCTGAAAACCCTGAGGTATATCTAGATTGTGGAATTTTATCTGATGAAATTATTAAAAGAATGACTGAGAAATATATTCGCTGGTATCGTCAACTTGCAACTCCTGTTACGCCTAACGATCAAACTCCTAAATAATTATGAAGTTAAATAATATAAATTCTGTATATTCTCTTGCCAATATATTATATGGGGTTACAATAAATCCTGATAATTTTGAGGATATAGTTTTAAATGGTTTACAGTTAATAGGTAATAAACATTCTAGAATGTATAGATATGTAGGAGATACTACAAATAGAATACTAGAATTACCTTGCAATTTATCTTTTATAGAATCTGTAACAATTCCATTTGAAGACTTTCAATCTACTTCAGACACTAGTATCTTCCCATTAGTTCAAAATGCTTATTATGAAAGATATAATGAAGCTTGAAAATGGAATAAAGATCCATTATACCAATCAGGAAAACTATTAAATTATAATGAGATAAATAATGCATTAGAGTTTGATAGAGATTATTCGAATGTATCTGTACTATATCATGGTGTAATTGTAGATGATGATGGACTGCCACTTATAACAGATAAAGAATTAACTGCGTTAGCTGCATATGCCGCATATATTGATTTATATAAAAAGAGTCTTGTATTAAGAGATAGTAATTCTTTTCAAATAGCTCAAGCAGTTAAACAAGAATGATTGAGAGCTTGTAGTGATGCCAGAGTTCCTGAACATATCTCGCAAAATGAAATGAATGAGATTCTTGATGCTCGTACACGTTGGGATAGAAAGCAATATAAGAAATCATTTAAACCTGTTAACTAATGAATAAAAAAATGTTTCCTCATGGTTTTAACTCTAGGGAACTATATAATGGGTTAAATCCTAAGTTATTAAAAGGAAGATGAGTAAAAAATAGATATAAAGATCGTAAGAATCTAGCTGCTAAGATTTTTGATGACTGTTTTTATGAGATCTTATTGGATATTATAAATAATAATGTTACCTTTGTACTACCTCTGCGTTTTGGGAATTATGGAGAAATTTCTATGAAACAAATTGCAGATGAAGACTTTAAACAAGCATATAGAAGAGGTAAATTTAATAATATTGATTTTGTATTATCTCAATTTACAGGAAACCAGCTAGTATATAGATATATGAAGCATAATAAAGAAACTATGGAAAAACCAATCTATGTTGATAAATATCTTAAAAAACTCATAGATCAATATACTGAAGAAGCAAAAGTGTACTATTAATTATGATTAAAGAATTAGACGATTATTTAGGTATTATACAAGAAAAATATCCAAAGATCTCAAAAGATGAGTTAAAAAGAGTTATAGAACACGGTTTTAGTAGTTTTCATTTATTAGCTAAAAGTGGAGCAGATGTAGTTTTAGGAAATCATAACTATACTGCTTTTTGTGGAAAGATGTTTTTTGATGATTATAAAAGAGTTAGATATAATAATATTAAACATCGTATTAAATTAAGACTGAAATATAAGTACGCTCAAGAAGTATATAACGGAGCGTACTATTTCGGTCTAACTGAAGCTGAGTGAGAATTTTATAAAACTCAGATAACTTCAAAGCGTAGATCTAAAATAAAGTTTAGAGATTTGAAGTTATATAAAATACAAGAAGAGTGTTATTTAGATAGATCTAGAACACATTTCTTTAAATTATACTATCCAATTGATGTTGGATGGACATTTTTAAAAAGTGAAATCACAACAAGAAACTTTGAATATATAGCATATAGAGATGTAAAAAATAAAATAATAATGATTTAATATGGCAAAAGAAGAAATAATAGGGTCTCCTAGAAGAAATTTAGTTTTTGAAACTAGTGGGGTAATAAGAGTAAAAGTTGGAGATAAATATTATAAGTTAAATTATGATAAAGAAACAACTGATGATGAAGACGAAGAATCTATAGAGTCTAAAATTATAATTGTAGACGATATATTATTATATGAGACAGGGCAGTATGAATATCCTGGAGATAGAAAAATAATCTTTGCATTAAACGGAGGAATTTATTATACATTAGATAATAGTTATTTTAGTTTTAGTGATTCTCAAAATTCAGATGCTTCTCTTGAAGGGAATATAATATTTGATAATACTGTAATATTTAATGGAACCCCTCCATTTAAATTAAGTAGTTCAGAAGTTATAAGTAATCTTAATGCACAGTTTATTGATGGGCATAGTTGAAATGATATTCAAGCATTATTAAATAAACAGAACATCTCTTTTAATACATTAGAAACTACAGATGGAAAATTTATAGCTGAAGATGGGAAAGTTACATGTAATACAGTAGTTTGTAGTAATGCTAATATTAAAAAACTTAGTTTTGAAACTCTTTCTGGAAATATCTCAATTGGAGGAAATATAAGTGTTACAGCAAGCGAGCTAGATATTGATGGAAATCTATATGATCTTGGAATAAATATTTTACAGCTTCTATATAAATTATATTCTGTAAAAGGAATAAATACTAGTAAGACTACATTCGTTGAGTTTGCTAAAGATCTTGTAAAATCTGTAAATACAAGTTATAATTGACAAACTCCATCAACATATACCTCTCATCAATTAGATTTTGATAAACAACTTTTATCAGAATCTTTTTATTGGGAGCCAATAAACATTGAATCTTGAAAGAATATTTCGTGCATACCATTATCTGTTGCAGATAATTATTATATAGATCCTAAAGAAATTACAGAAGATACAGAAATTACTAAAAGTGCAGAAAATATTGCACGTTTATCTAATCTATATAATGAGATTATAACAAAAATTTACATTATTCCAGAGGAAAATAAATCTACATTTAATGGTGTCGTTTTAAAATTATATATAGATTCAGGATTTGTTACTCCTGGTACAGAGGGAGAATTAATTATAAATGAATACAAAAAAGATACATCTGAGGAGATTGAGAATATTAGTGCAAAGTTCATAGTCACAGGTATTAATAATGACGAAATATATGTACATACTACATACATTTCAGATAAAGCAAGCTTTCTAGCTCTTTCTTCAGAATCTATTGGGTTGTATGCATATTCAGAAGCTGAGAATCTAACTTCAGATACTGAAGAACAACCGTTTACCTCAATTAATGTACAATATTATCAAGAGCCTGAAGAAACTTCAGAGTATTATAATATTATACTAGAAACTAATCCTGAATCTATCGGTTTTTATCAAACTAGTAATACAGTTATTGGAAATTTATCTGTAATATCAGACGATATACTAAATCCTTCTGGAATAGGGATTTATAGTGATAACTGTTATTTAAATAACCCAACTATATACCTATACAATAGTGCTGAACAAAAGAGTTATCTTAAAATATCTGCTTCAGGAACATCATTCGTTGGAATAAATGATGCTCAAGAAAATTGAATTAGTATCGAAAATACAGGTAAATGTAGTTTGAAGAGAGGCAATCTATATAATATTAATAACTATGATACTTTTTGTAAGTTTGGACCTTTAATTGTATATGAAGATGGTTCTGCAACTTTAGGAAGTGGAGATACTCAAATTACTATATCTGCATCTGGAGAAGTTAAGGTTCCTTCTGCAGCAATAACTACATAATAACTATGAAGAACAAATTAAATCAAATAAATCAGTTTAATGGAGGAATGATAAAGGATATAGAACCATTAATGGTTCCAAATACTGTAATGACTGATTGTTTAAACGGCACTTTAATTACTTATAATGGTAATGAATTTGCCTTACAGAACGATATGGGTAATTATGGGTTTAAAAATGGAGCTTTGAGTAATGGTTTTGTTCCTGTTGGAATGAAAGAACACCAAGGAGTATTATATATTATTTCATATAATCCAATTGACGACAAAGTAGAAATTGGAAGTTTTCCATCACAACAAACAATCTTTACCCCAATTGTAGATAATAAGGATGCTACAATTGAGGATATTATTATTGATAAAACATCTTTATATAAAGATTTAGAAGGTGAAACTAAAATCATACTTCTTAGTAAAGATCCTAATTTTTATTTAAATCCAGGAGATAAGTATCTTCTTATATATGAAAATTTAGATGAATATTCCTTTAAGGAAGCACTTGAACAGTTAAACAATAAATACTATAGACACTTAGTTCCTTATATTCTTACAGATGAAAATAAATTGTATAATATAGATGGGCTTCTTAAATTACAAGTCGATAAATCCACAACTAATAGAAGTGATTGGATTCCTGTATCTTGGGATATTCCTGGTTGGCTTGCTGTAAAGTTTAGTATTACGGTTCCAGAACAATTTAATATATATTTTGATAAAAGTAAGATATATGTAGATAATAGTGATTCAAATGCTATAAAAGTTTATCCAGGCGGAGATCTTAGAGTACAAACTTATTGGAATCTTGTAAATTATGCTGATGGAGATTTAGATAAGATTCAAAATAATTTAGTATATTTTTTACATGATTATGATACTTTAGATGAAAAAAATATAAGTAAATTATCTCCAATAAGTCTAGAGCCTAATCAATTAATATCTTATAATAATTTCCAGTCTATAATATTTAATACTATTGAGGCAAAAACGCTTGGAAACTACAAATATATTACTCCCGCATTATTAGTTGAAAATGAAGGTAAGAAAAATTATATAATATATAGTCAATTTACACAAACAATTTCTAGAGATCCTATAACAATAGATCCTAATGAAATACACTTTGGAAGAAATTATTTTAAATATTTTGTAGGAGATAATTCTCTAACAATGCTTACTTCTTGAGAAAGTTTTCCTGGAGTTAGCCTTGAATATAAGTTAGAAAGATATTCTACTTCAGATTCAGACAACCCCTATACTGCTATTGATTGGACTTCGGTTTCTGATATAATAAGTAATGGAACTATTATTATAGATATACCCTTTTCTGAAAATAATGAAGACATAGCAGAGTATGATACTACTCAAACTGGAGAACCTAAGATAAAAAAAGTTAATTTTAATAAAGAGGATATATACTTTCTAAGTCTTCGTTATGTTATTAATATTGAATCTGGAAATCCTATTAGAGGAGATATAGAACCTGCCGAAAATAGAATTTATGCCACAGAACTTGTAAATAGGTGATATTATGTTAAAGATAACTTTAAGGATATTACAGGACAAGACCTTGTAAATTACTTTGCTGATTATATAAAACTCGAACTTAATTCAGGTAATTATGCGTTTACAGAAACTGCTTTTCTAAAACGAAGAGGTAATGAAGATTCAAAAGATGAAAAAATAAATAATTATTCATTTGATTCTAGTGACTATTTTAGTGAAATTAAATTAGTATATCCAGAACCTCCTGGAGAAACGTATGATACTTCTAAGATTGGAATTAAGACTATATTTAAACAAGGCAATACATATTCTATTAAAAAGGTAGGAAACTCTGAAGTATATACTATATCTGTTCCAAAAGACCAAAATGGAGATGACGGTAGATTATGAAGATGAATCACTTCTAAAGGCGTTACTGTTAACAATGGCAAGGCTATAGATTCTAAAGGCAATACTTATACACTACTCTTTAATAAAATAGATGGATCTTTTTCATTTGATTTGTTTAATACTTTTACAGTTACAAATACTGAATATAATATTGTAAAAGAAATCAGTAGTAGTGATAAATATTTATATGAATATCATCCTATTGGAAAAACTAAAACTAAAGTTACAGATAAAGACGATACTCATACAATAGAATATAGACCTGAATATGTAGAATTTAGAAAAGACGGTTCTGGAAGAGATAAATGATCAATGTGTTTCTGGTGGAAAGAGGTAGGTCCTTTTACTATTAGGTTTGAAAACAATAAGTTGTATTATGGTAAGAATACAGAAGCATTCACTCCAGAAAAGAACTGACCTAGTGTTCTTGGAGATTTAAATATTTCAAGTGGAACTAATTGGCATAGAACAGATTGAAAACCAAATGGCCATTCTGCAACTAGTACAAAAAGTTATGCAGATAATTATGGATTTAATATATATAATTTCTATAATGCAAAATATGGTAATGATAGTAGCCATTCTGGAGATTCTGGTTTCTTTAGCAGATACGGATCTGCAAATAATTTCTGTCTTGCAATGTTATATGAAACAAAAAATTCATGACCTTGTATATATTACTGTGCTAATAAGGCGCCTTCAGAGAAAGATGCTTCTTATATTTCTAAAACTTGTATATATTCCTATCTTATGATGATATACTGTTTAAGATATTGTATGTCTTCTAAAAATAATATAATTTATTATTCTTTATATAACTATAGAGAATCTCTTATAAATCCAGTATATATAAAAACTATTAATCTTTCTGGAACATATAATTGAAAATATTTCATGGATGAGGGAGTTGACATTCCAGATGAAATAGATTCAATATTTAATGGAGTATCTTTTGCAGACAATAATGTGATATCTACAAATATAAATGTCAATTTTAATTGTATAGTTACTCCTGATGAATCTTTTAAATATGAACTCCAAAGGTTAATAGATAATAAGAATAGTGATGTAAGAATTAAAGTAGATGAATTAGAAAGACAGCCGAATATAAAAAGTGGAGACCTGTATCTTATTCATGAGTATAATGAGAATGCAAATAAAGTGAAATTAACTAATGCTATAAAAAGTATGGTGTTTACAGATCAAGTAAGATCTAATATGGATGCTACTTTAGAATTGTTTATGAGAGAGACAGATAATAATACGCGTTCTGTAGCAAGAGAGTTTATTTCTAATATATATGATGACGGGCAATAATGGATATAAAACTGAAAGTAAAAAAGTACAAGGATACTGGAGATATTGCTTGAGAGTATAATCCTTTACGTAATTTAAAAAAATCTGATGATCAGATTGATGATTTTACAGTAAGTAATTCTCAATTAAAATTAGATCTAGAAAATCCTATAGACATAGAATGTCAAAGTTCTTATGATGGAAGTACAAATTTAATATTCAACGATGATAAAAATCCTCCTAGAATAATAAATACTAGAGTAGCGTTATTAGAAAATAATAGATATAAAATTATAAATCGAAACCAAATTAAACAATCTAATTTATATACAGAAAATGAATTAGATCAACAAACTAGGTTATTTAGAAACGTTACTAGAATTCCAAAGATTCAATTTAAAAATGTAGATTACTTTGGAACTCTCAAAGGAGGGAATTATATATTTTATATAAAATATTCTGATAGTGACTATAATGAAACTGATATTGTTGCTGAATCAGGAATAGTGTCTGTATTTAAAGGAGATTTATCAAATCCTAAGACTTGTGTTGGAGCTTATATGGATGAACGTACTGATAAATCTATAATACTTTATCTTAAGAATATAGATACGTCTTTTAGTTATATAAATATATATTATAGTAGAACAAGTTGTGATGTAAATGGTATTTCTAAAACAGATTTTCATAAAATAAAAAAGACTTATGAAATAACTGATGTCAATCAAACAATAACCATTAATGGATTTGAAGAACTTGAAGACATAACTGCAGAAGATTTAAATATACAATATAACTATGTAGAGTCTGTAAAAAGCCAGGCACAAGTTCAAAATAGATTATTCTTTGCAAATGTTTCAAAACTTAAAGAAGACTCTGCCACTTTAAGTAATCTTGCGTTATATATTAATGTAGAAGAATGTCAAGAACATGATATAGGATATATTACAGATAAATATGGAATTTATAAAGGGGATATTACTGCTGCAGAATACTATTCTCCATATAATATATATTATAGACTTGGATATTTCCCTGGAGAAATTTATAGACTAGGAGTAGTATTTATATATAATGATGAGCATTTATCTCCTGTATATAATCTTAGAGGTATTGATTTTAATCTTTCAACTTATCATTTTAAAGAAAAAGGGGATAATGGAGAGATAATATCAAGTAATAAATGTAATTATGATTATAATATAGACTTAAGAGATCCTGAAACTATAGAAAATAAAGATTTTATATCTTTAGAAACTTTAGAAAATACAAGAGGAGTATTTAGATTTACTAAAGATAAGACTATTATTGATCATGACGGAAAATCTGTGAAGCCATTGGGATTAAAAATTAGAATCCCTGAATTTGTAATTAATAAACTTAAAGAACTGAATATTAAGGGATACTACTTTGTTAGGCAACAGCGTATTCCAACATTTTTATTCTCTGGGTTATCTATAGGAGTTGACACTGTAAGTGGAGTTCCTTGTCTTGATCTTTCTGAAGGAGGCCAAAATCCAAAGCTTGTAACAGAATCTTTTGTAAATAAAAATAAGGTATTGATTAACGATTATGATTCAAAACTTATATATAGTAACAATTGTAGCTATTCAGGATTATTATCAGCAGATGTTAAGTGTGATAAGCAAATGCAATCTCTACTTAACTCAGATAGATATAAATTAGTAGAAGCATACAAGTTTAATCAATATAACGCATCAGGAAGAAGTTATACCTTAGATTTAACAAATGTTGAAAGTACAAATGCAGAAACAACAAGCGAACTTTTATATATAGACTCGGATATTCCTCAGAAAATTATTAATGATAATATCTTTTGTACTAGAGCAGGAATGCAAGAAGAAATTAAACAACAAACCTGTTTTGGAAAAGAGGATATAGAATCAAGCGATGCTCAATTAGTTAGAGGAGTATTTACTGATTTTGTAGGATGTAACACTTTACTTGGTAAATCATCATTATATAATGTTTATATAAAAAATTACTCCGAAACATTTAATAAGGAATATTTTCAAATAAGAATCGATGATAATTCTCCTTACTTTGCAGTATCTGATAGATATGCTACAGATACTAGTGTAATAAAAGACAAAGATATTACAGATTGTACTACTGATTATAAAGACGTGGAAGGTAATTCTATAGAATTTAATTGGAGTATGATTCCAATATTATATCGTGGTGATTGCTTTACTTATACAACTACCATTAGGTTACATAGAAACTTCACTTCTCAAACAGTTCCTACAAATGATACAATAGTAGATTTTAATACTTGAAAAGATAATTTTAAAGGTATTAGAAATACTGAAAACTGGGATGATATAAATATTGGAGATATTAATGCAGTAGCTATTGGAAGTTGAGTAACATTTAAAGGATTATCTAATAATAATATTTCTCTTAGAAGTATTGATGAGTTTAATACAGAAGAAATTGCATTAATGGGAAATCCAAGAGGATTTTATCCTATACAAGGTATGTCTACTAAATCTTCTGCTAAAATTCCAGAAAGTAACTTATATAATAGAGGATATAGTACTACTCTAGGATTTAAAAGAAATTATAAGCACATAGATGTACCTTATGAGGTTGACGAGTTTGATACTCGTATAATGTTTAGTGATATTCAGGTAGATGGAAACTTTAAGAACTCATATAAGGTATTCCAAGGATTATCATATGAAGATTTAGATAGACAATATGGAGGTATAGTAAAAATTCTTCCTTGAGGAGGAAATCTATTAACTGTATTTGAACATGCTATAGCTATTGTTCCAATAAATGAAAAAGCTCTTATTCAAACTACTACTGGGCAAAATATTCATATGTATGGATCTGGAGTATTACAAAAGCAAATGACAATTATATCTGATATGTATGGTTCTATATGAAAAGACTCTATTATAAGAACTCCTAGGGCAGTATATGGTGTTGATACATATACTAAGAAAATTTGGAGATTTTCTGATAGAGGTCTTGAACTTATATCTGATTTTACAATTCAAAGATTCCTTAATGATGAAATAAATCTTAAGGAACTTGAAAAAACAGTAGCATTAGGAACGAGAAATGTTAAAACTCACTTTAATGCTTATAAAAATGATGTTATGTTCACTTTTTATAATAATGATAAAATTTGGAATATATGTTATAATGAAGTACGTAGCATGTGAGTTACTAGATATTCGTGAGTTCCTTTATTATCAGAAAATATAAATAATACATATTTTAGTTTTGATTTGCTTAAGAGTAAAATATTTAGTATAATAAGTAATAATCTTCGGAAAACTGATGATCTTGTAAAGGTAGGAGAAGAATGAACTGGAAAATATGTTACTTCTGATAGAGAATACTCAAAGTTTACTTTCACAGTTGATGGATATGATGGATATAATGTTAATAGTGTCGTTATAAAAGGATATTACTGAGACGAAGATGAAATAAAAACTGATTCACTTATTGAATGCAAAGCAAATGAAGAAACCTGGCTTATGGATGAAGTAAGTGAGAATTGGGTTGAAATTAAAAATAAAAATGTTGGAAATGCTATAGATGCTGAATCAGAAGAGGACCGTCAGAAAATAATCTATGCTAATTATCTTGAACAGAAGGATGCGGCTCCATTTTCAATAGAATTTAAAGATCTATACAGAAAAGAGGATAGAGGCTATTTATATTATACTATTGAAGTAAAATATACTCCATATGTTGTAACTTCATCAGAAGATAATCCTTCTGAAGATGAGAGTGGAAATCTTATGAGTAATTGTATTGTTTTTGGAATTGAACGATCATATACAGCTGGAGCTATTATTCCTTATGAGGTGCTAAAAGAATTCGACATGTTGAAATATCAAGATGATTGAAATAAGGCACTATTATATAATATTTTCGTACATGGTAGAAGTAACATTATTGATGAGATAAATTATTTTGATAGTGATGAAACAAATCAAATATTACCTACTAAATGATATAATAAACAGGAACCTTTTGAGTTTGAATTTATAGTTAATGAACCAAAAGGAATTCATAAAATATTTGACAATTTAGTAATAATATCTAATAATGTTGAACCAAATTCTATTGAAATAGAAATTACTGGAGATGTATATGAATTTAGTAAAAGAGCTATTTATAGAAATAAAACTTTTAATAAAAATGAATCTACAAACGCTAATTTCCCAGAAATCTATTTAGATAAAGAATCTAAAGGATATAAAACAGAAGTTACATGAGATCCAATTCGAAATGAATATTACTTAAATGTACATGCAGATTGTTTAAATATAAAAGAATATGGAAGACGATTAGGTAATATATACTATAGTGAAGATTCTTGGTATTTCCAAGTACAACCAATATATTATGAACAAACAAGCTCTAATGATTTTGAATCTCCATTAAAGGCAACTAAAGTTCGAGATAAATATGCAAGAATTAGAGTTAAATATAAAGGTGATAAACTTGTTATTATTACTGCATTACAAACATTAATGACTCAAAGTTATGCATAAAAGAATAAAAAAAATGGAAATAGGAGGAGTTAGTTCTGGGAATATTATTAGTCCAGATATGTTAAAACAGCTTGGTCTTAACTTAGGAAACTATAATGCTTTCATTAGTGCTTCTATGAATAAAATCAAATCAGATATTGGAAATTTTAAAGATACTAAATCTGATTCTGATGCAGATAAAAGGAATCCTTTCTCTACCGCAAAAGGTATGTTTTCACAAAAAACTGTAGATTCTGTTAGAAATTGACAGAATGATACATTTGCTGGAGCAGAAACTGTAAATAAGCTAAATGGCAAATTTGGAGGAGCTTTTCAAATGGGAGACCAGTTCATTGGAAATCTTAACACAGCCCTTGTAGGAAATGAGAAAACTGGATCTACTGCTCAAGTAATGTCTGGAGTTAAAGACATAGGACACAATGTAGTAAGTCAATTTAATCCTATGGGTGGAATGATTAATACTGGAGCTAAAACTATAGGAAATCTTATTGGAGGAACTAAAGATCGTGTTGAAGGTACTGGTTCTCAAATACAAGGAATGGTAAGTGATGGTCTAAGTATGCTTGGCCCTATTGGAATGGCTGCTGGAGCTGCATTAAATTTAATTAATGGTATTGGAGGAAAGCGTATTAATAAATTAGTAGATAATACATCTGATATTAGTAACGAATATAGTGGTTCAAAGAAATTTATCAGTAATAGTATTGATAAATATAGTAATAAAAAAGCTGGATTATTTGACTTTGGATTTCATCGAAAAGGCCAAAATGCTATAACTAGAGCTAGAAGAATGCAAAATACTACTTTAGATATTACAGATGCAGGTAAAAAGCGACTGAATAATCAAATAGGTCAGTCTCTTGCTAGTAAAAACTTCAATACTTATAATGGATTAGATAATATGTATTCCTTGGCTAAAAACGGAATGAAATTTCCTGAATTAGATGAAGCTAGAGCATTCTTACAGAAACGACCAACACAATCTACAGAAACACAAAAATTCCAACTCGGAGGTAAGATGAATTTAATTCCTGAAGGAAACTTACATGCACATAAACATCATTTAGAAAATGTAAATCCAGAATTAAAAGATCAAATTACTAAAAAAGGAATTCCTGTAGTAGCACAATCTGAAGGAGGAATTGTTCAGACAGCAGAAATTGAAAAGGAAGAATGGACACTTAGAAAAGAATTTACTGATAAACTTGAGGCTTTATATAAAGCATATCAAGAAGATTCATCCAACGAAATTGCAATTGAAGCTGGAAAATTAGTTTGTCATGAACTATTAAAGAATACAGATGATAGAAGTGGACTAATTAAAAGTGTGAAATAATGAAAGAGGTAAAAATAGAAATAGCAGATAAAGAATATAAAGTTCTAATAGCAGAAACGGAAGAAGAAAGAATTCAGGGTTTAGGTAATGTAGAATCTATGGATGATGACGAGGGTATGTTATTTATAATGCCTGAAGATCAAGGTCAAGTAGTATTTAATACAGAGGAAATGGAATTCGATATTGATTTAGTATTTATAAATCAAGATGATGAAGTTTATAATGTAGTATTAGGTAAAGCTCATAGTTCTGAACCAATTATTTCTACTCCTGAAGATGAAGAAGGAAGAACTAAATATGTATTAGAAGTTAATGCTAATTCTGGAATTCAGATTGGAGACGAATTAGACTTTGAAGAGGATATAGATGAAAAAGAAATTGATAAAATGTATATTCTTGGATCTGATGGAAAACCTCAAATGGATTTAGTTGGTGGCGAACGTATTTTCTCAAGAAAAAATTCTAGAACTTTAATAAAATTAGCAAAAAGAGCTAATAAAAGTAAAGCTGATTCTGATTATGCTAAACTTGGAAAAAAGATTTTTAAATATATAAATGAACAGGATAATCGTCCAAGTGAGTTTATCGAATCTCCTAAATAGATAAAGAAAAAGGAGAGTAATTTCTTACTCTCCTTAAAAGATACTAACTATCTTTTATAACCCTATATTGCCTCATGTTTAATCTAGCATCTCCAAAGAGAATGAAATAGACTCATTTTATACTCTTGGGTTGTGGAACAAAGATAATATAATATTGCTAATGTAGCAAGTGTTTTCATAAAAATTTAGTGTAAATGAAAATTTTAGTAATTTTATTTGGATATTAAGAACTAAAGTGTTATCTTTGGGCATTAAATGAATATATGACAATCATAGAGTTATGAGATATCTATAAAAATTAAAATAATTTAAATTATGAAAGTTAAAAAGTATCAAGAAGGCGGGTCCGCTCCTGTTCCTGCGGCACCTGCTGGTCCACAAGGTGGACAAGATCCACTACAAATGTTAGCAGAAATGGCAGCTCAAGCATTACAGACGCAAGACTGTCAAGCAATGGCTCAAGTCTGTGAAGGTTTCTTAGCTCTTTTACAACAAGCTATGAGCGAAGGACCACAAGGTCCTGTTGGACAAGTTCCTAAAGGAGAACCTGTATTTAAGAAAGGTGGAAAGATGGTAGGCCGCAAGAAATGTGCTAAGAAAGAAAATGGCGGGGAAATGAAAAATAAATTCTTTGCTAAAAAGTAATTTAATGATCATTAGATAAAAGGGAGATTTGATATGATCAATCTCCCTTTTTATATATAAAGCAAGTGTGATAAAATGGCACAAGTAATTAAATATCAACAAGGTGGTTCTACTCCTCAAAAATACGGCACTTTTACTATAGATGGTAATCAATATCAGGTTGATGATGATTTTCTAAATCAGATGTCTTCTTATGGAAAAACATTAGATCAAGATACTGCATATCAATTTAGTAAAATAACTGATGCTCTAAGATCAGGTGCTAATTTATCATATAATTCTAGTGCCGATAGATTAGAAGGAGTACAGTTTGATGTTACTAATAATCAAGCAGAACGTTTAGGTAAACGTCGAAGTAGACTTGGCAGAAGTTTTGGAAATCTATGAAGGGGAAAAGAAAATACTGCAAGAAATGCAGTTCATGCTTTAAAGGATTTTCAATATAAAAAGCCAGTAGAAGCATTAGATCCAATTAATATTAGAGATTGGTCTAGTGATATTACTATGGAATATAAGCGTAATAAAGATACTGGAGATTTTGAATTAGTAAATGGAAATAGAGTTTATATAAATGGAGCTAATAATCTAAAAGCAACTAGAAGACTTCGTAGTCTAAAAGATATTGCAGGTTATGGGGATAATGATCAATTTAAAGGCTATAATGATTTAGATAAGCAAGCTTATATAGACTTTTACAATAAATATGGTGAGCAAGGCATAGAAGATATTATATCTAGGCTTGAACAAGGAAATTGGACGGATGAAGATGCTATGGCATTAGATGATATTGGTATCTTTTTAGGAGGAAGTAAACCTGTTCAAGCTCAAAAAGAAGTAGATCCTGCACAAGAAGAACTTAAGAAAACAAAAGAAAACTGAAGTAAAGCAGGATGAGATTATGATAAGTACCATAACCTATTTAACGTTGATTCAAATGGGAATGTAACTATAAATAATCCAGAATTATTATCATATATTGGAACTGGAGATGCATGACTTAATAATGAATTTAAAAGAAAATATGGAAGTTATGCGGATTATATTCCAGATGACTCTGGTTTATTTGTTATTAATGGAAAAGTATATAGGGGTGATGACCAAGATAGTTTATCTAAAATTCAAAAGTATTTAGATTTTGTAGCAGATAATAAGAGAACTGCTGGTAATTCTTCAATTATTAAACAATATTGGGATGAAAATCGTTCTAGATCTCCATGGTTTAGTACTTCTGTTGATTCAGAAGGTAATCCAATGTGGTCCCCGTATTTTCAACCAAATCGATATGCTGCAGATCTAACTGGTAACTATATTAGACAAGCAGGTGATCCTTTAGTTTATGATTATTTTCCTAATTACAATCCTGAAGATTCTTCTCAGTTTGATCCCTATGGACACCCTTTAAGAACTTTAGCAGAAAGAGTATATATTGATCCTTTAACTAAACAAAGAATTAATTATAATAATACTTTACAAGAGCAATTAGATCCAAATATAGTTAATTCTTACTATGAAAATAATCCTACAACTGCTTTTAATAGTTACTATACTATAGGAAATACTGGAGGATATAAAGAAGTAGCAAGTACTGGAGATGCTTCAAATCCTCAAACAAGAGCTACATTGTATTATAATCCTCAAACTCAATTATACTATTTTCATGACGAAAACCCAGGAAATGATAACTATACATTAAATAGTCGTTTACCTGGATCTGAAGATAGTATGAGAAATTATTATTGGAATATTGATTCTCGTTTAGGACAATATATTGAGCAACATCCTGAAATCTTAAGAGATCCAGAAGTTAAGGGATATATTAGTGATATTATTAGAAATCCATATATAGCTACAATTAGTACTCGTCATGCTAAGTTTAATCCAATTATTGGACAAAAATATCCTGATTTATATCAATTATTTCAGGATTTAATTAAAACTCAAACGCTTGGTAAGTATCAACAGCAATATTCAGGAACAGGAGGTAATTCTGCTCTAAGAAGTATTACTACTCCTGAAGGCTTAGAACAATTAGGTTTAGCTTATAGAGTTCCAAGTAATAAAAACGGAGGAGTTATTAAATATCAAATTGGAGGAGTTGCTGCAAATAGAGTTAATAGTGCAAAAGCTAGTAAACAAGCAATTCAACAATCAGATAAAAAACTTCGCGCTGCTGGAGAAGAAAAAACTATTGGAGATGGTACACAATTAACTGCTGCTGACAAAGCTGAAATTGCAGCTTTAGTTGCAGATGCTGCTTCTTTAGGTGCTACTTTTGTACCAGGATTTGGCAATGTTGCTGGAGCTGGAGTTGGTGCAGTAGGTTCATTAACTGGTTTTGGAGCAGATATTGCTAGAGATGGATTAGATTGAGGCGATGTTAGTAATTTAGCACTTAATCTAGGATTAGATGCAGCTACTTTACTTCCTGGGATTGGCTCAGGAGCTAAGGTAGCAAAAATAGCTAAAGCTTTAAAGAAATCTAAGGCTGTCGCAAATGCTGTTAAGTGAGCAACTAGAGGAGTTAGTTTTGGAAGTGCTGCATCTGGATTAGCAACTGCATGAGAAAATATTCAAGATGGTAAATGAACTATTAAAGATGTTCGTACTGTATTAAATGGAGTTAGAGGTTTTGCTAATTTAAAACGTAACACAGGAAGTGCAAAATTAAAAGGAGGAAACTCTGATATGGTTACTTTAAAACCAACTAATAACAAAAATCTTCCTACCATTAAATTAGGTCGTTCTGAGATTGAGTCGGTCAATTCACTTCCAAAAAATCAAAAAACTGAAAAGTTAGAGGAAATAATTATTGGAAAATTAGGTAAAGCTAAAACAGATAATGTTACTGACTTACTTTCTGAGTATGGTATTAAACGTTCTTCTAATGTAAATTTCAATTGGAGAAAACCTTGGAAGTCTTCAATAGGTAAAGGACTTAATACAGGACAATTTAAATATGATGAACTTCCTAGTACTTATAGAAATCCAGATGATATGGGTTGGTGAAATTGGAATAAGACTGCTGCTACTAGAGATGCAAAAACTAATAGAAGTAATCCTTATTTTAAGAACTATGTAGATAAACAAACTTCTCAAGTTCAAAGATTTTTCGGAGGACCTGAAATGTTTACATCTGTTACAGCTCTAAAACGGAGACCTATTACAATGCCAATCTATTCTAACTTAGCTCCTAACTTAGGAATATTTAGTAATCAACCACAACATCTCTGGTATTATAAACCAGAGAATAATCCAGTATTTTATAAAAAAGGCGGTAAAATTATAAAAGCACAACCTGGTACTAAGTATCCTACATTTAGTACTCCAATAGATCAAAATTGAACTAGTGTAGCTGATTATATGCTAGATAAAAATAATAATCCGATTAATGTACAAGTAGATCCAGTTGCTGTTGTTGGAACTCCTATTAAACGTGCTTCTACAAGCTTAAATAAAGCTGTTCAATCACCTCAAAATACTGTAGTGAGGAATCAGTATAATTCAATTTTAAATGATGCTAAAATGGCTCAAATTAATAATAATCTTGGGTTTAAAGGAAGGTTAGATTCAAAAGAAGAATTACTTAATGATTCTACTAGTAGAACTTTGTCTAATTTAAACAGATCCTCATATAATACAGATAACTCTGATTATACAGCTTTTGGACATGGCAAAGGAAAAGGATTTAATATTAATCCTGATATGGTAATGGGAATAGGAGACTTTATTACTTCTACAATAGGTATCAATCGTACTACCCAAAAAATGAAAGATGCCATTCGTAAAGGAATGATAGGTTCTCAACAACAAATGCCTACTGAGTTTTACTCTAGATTTAGTGATAATGGGTTGCATAGAATGTATAATGATCGCATTAAAAGTATGCGTCAATATAAGACATCGACTAGTGATCCAAATAAAGTATTAGCAGAAAGACTTATGAGAGATATGAATGTTGATCAATTAGAAGGAGAAAGAGATGCTAAATTTTCTCAAATGATAGATCAATATAATGATAAGTTACTTGCTCAAAAACAACAATACGCTAATATTAGAACTCAGATAACTAATGAGAATAGAAACCGTTGAGCACAAGGTTTAGCTCAGTTAGATATGGCTGATGCTAATAAGATTACGCAACAAACTCAAAATGTTAAGAATCTTATTTATCAGTTAAGAGGAGACTATGCCAAGGATCTAAATGAAAAACAAGCTTTACAAGCTCAATTAGCACAACAAAAGGCTGCTGGAGATTTCAGTAATTGGTTTACTAATTTTAGAAATAGTAAAATTAATGAGTTCTATAATTGGCAACAGAATGAGGGTAAAAATCCAGAATATAGTGGTTGGAAAATCGATGATTATTTAAATTACAAATATTCTGGAGATATTGCTACTAATAGAAGTAAATATGGAATTGAGGCTTTAGTTAATCCTTATCAGCAATCTCAAAGAAGATTTTGGCTTGGAGGAAACAAATTAGATACAAAACCATATTTAATTAATTATACTAATCCTGAGCAAATTCCTATTCAAAGATTTATACCTTATAGTTATAAATCTGGCGGTAGATATTTACGTAAAACAGATGAGCAACAATATCTAGACCAGCAAAAAGCTATCAATAAGGCTGTTGGAGAACTAAATAATAACATTATTAAGTTATTTCTAAAAATGATGTCATAAATATGAAGATAAAGAGATATCAAAAAGGGGGTATTAGTTATACCCCCTTTTTTAGAGATGCTGCAGAGCCTACACAAGTTGCTACTCAGACCTCTAAAACAAGTGAAAATAAAGAAGAACAACTTATTCAAAAAGAAATTATTAATGTTCTTAAAGAGAATGGGTTACCTAATGATGTAGATTACTTCTTAGATAGAGCTAATAGTTTTTTAAGAAAATCTCAAAACTTAGGTGAATTATTTGTATCTGGACAGAGTAATCAATATGATATGTCTGATTTAATTAGATTACAATCTTTAGCTAATAGAATTAAACATAATAATGAATTACATGAAACTGCATCAGAACAAATTATTAAAGAAGGATCTGGGTCTGAAGTTGCAATTAGTAATGAAGGTAGCTTATATGTGTATAATAAAGACGGCAGTATTAAGACTATATCTGCAGATACTTATTATAAAAATCCACAAAAATATCAAGCATTAACTAATTCTCAATTAATTCATCTTCGAGAAGAACGTCCAGAACTAGCATATAATAATAGTATCCTTACAGATTTATCTAATACAGTTGGAATGAAATCTATAGTAGATTATGTAAAAGCTACTATTGGAGCGTTTGGAACTAATAAATCCTCAAATCAGTTTGATAGATATACTTCTAAATATCAGAATAAAATTGAAAAAGGATTTGAACAATTATTAGGATTTAATGGACCAGATGGAATATATAAAGTTACAGAATCAAATAGTACATCTAATCAGGGATATCATGATAAAGAAAGTCTTGATTTAGCTGTTAATTATTTATATAAGACTCTTCCACAAAATATGAAAAACGTTTTAAGAGCTCAAGCAGCTGCTGAAGGTTTTAATCCAAGTAATCCTGAAGATGTAAAACGATTACTACAAATTGCTGTAGTTGAACATACAAATCATAGTGTAGAAAATACACAAGCTTTAGATTATGATTCAACTGCATCTAAAGCAGGCAGTGGAAGTTCTGGAGGAACTGATAAAGATGTTAATAGAAGCTCTCTAGAAACTATTGCTGCAGGTAGAGTTGTAGATCCTAAAATTGCAGTTTTATCAACATCTGATGCCAAAGGAGGGTTAGAAATTGTAACTAGGGATTATCCATTACAAGATAAGAATGGCACACAAGTAACTCAAAATACATTAAAAAATGTATTGGATAAGGCTGAAATAGGTAATATTGTTGATAAAAATTCTATTTTCTTTGGAGATCAAAGAATATCAGATATTGATTTAAATAGACTTGTGTGAGATGGCTCTAGTTCACTTAGTAGAATGTGACTTCCAAAAGATCGAGATGCAGAACAAATGGGAGTTTATAAGCCTGACTTAGATGCATATGATCGATATACAAAATTTGAGGAATGAATTGAAGATAATCCTAATGTATCTAGACAAAGAATGATAGAAAAATTACATGAATATGATCTAGACTTAGAGTTTGATACTGAAACTAATAGATGAAAATTCAGACCTGAAGATATGATGGTATTTTTTGGATTATCAGGTTATGCTAGTGATAAAGCTATTGACTTTGATAGTAATTCTCCTTGGTTATGACATGTTGATGGACCAGATAAAGATAGAATATTTGATATCTATTCAACTTATGTAAATTATGGAGGAGATGTAGTAAAGAAATCAGACAAAAAGGTTGATAACTTTAAGCCAGGCTTCTTTGGAAAAATATTTCATGGCAATAAAAATTCAATGTATAAAGGAATGATATTTATGCCTATGCATGATTCTAAACTTGCAACTGTTGCATCTAATCATGAAATTGGAAGTGCTAGTGAATATAGAGATATATATAATCAGGCAAATCTGAAAAAACAACAACAAAGCATAAAAGCTAATTTTTAAAGTATGATGGATCAGAAGAAAAATGATTGGCTGGCGGCATTATTTTTTCAGCCAGACAAAAGTGTTCAAGAGTTAGTTAATTTAGGAATAACTCCTGATAACTCTAATGTTAAAGATAGAGAATATTATAAAGGTATACCAGAAATACAAGAGGCGTTTAAAAACGATAGAGGAGAATTTGATAATCAAAAATTCGATACATATTATAAAGACGTTTTAGACTTATATAATCGTGCAGATGAAGCTAATTTAGCAAGTACTGCTATGGATTCATTTACATATGATCCTGCAGATTATTTTGCACCTCTCGGCGGCGATGTACTGGATGTTAGTTCAAGATTAGTTAAATTCTCTAATCCTGAAAGAAGAAGTCGAGGTATAGTTAATCTATATGAAACTTCTGATCCAACTATGTCGATACGTGAAGTAGCACAAACAAATAAGATATTTAATTATGATACTGGTAAGTTTGAGGATTGAACACCTAATGAATGAGGTGGACTAGGTGCTATAGCTCGTCCTACACTTGTATTAGCTCAATGAGATGAAGATGGAACTCATGAAGTAAATGGAAGAACTGTTTCACATAAAGCAGGAGATTTAAAATTTAATAGTGAGGGAGATCCATTTTATGAAACATTAGGAAATAGACCACTTACAGGGAAAGATATTTTACATATCTCTGATACATTAACTGTTGATGGAAGTAAATGGAATAAATATGATTTCTTTGATTCAGATGGATTAGATAAAAGTGTTGGAGGTACCTTAGCAAAGGTTTTATTTAAAGTAGGTCCAATGCTTATTCCATATGTTGGACAAGTATATGGTGGTATGACAGCTGCTGTTGAAATAGGAAAATTATTCCCAGTATTATTTAGAAGTATCGAAGGTATTGCTAAGGGAGATTTAACTAACTCTAAATCAGCACAAACTGCTACCGATATTCAAGCTTGGTTTTCTAGATTTGATGGAAGTGTTTCTGATTATGGAAGAAATAGTTTCTGAAACGTAGAAAATATTGGAAAATTAGTTGAAGATAGCTCAAGACAATTATTTCAACAAAGAGTAATTGGGCAAATACCGAAGTGAATAGTAGGTAAAGAAAATGTTAGTGAAAATACAATTAAATGAGGTAGAGCTTTATCTTTAGCTTATATGGCAGGAACCTCTTCTACAGATGCCTATGATGCGTTTAAGCAAGCTGGAGCATCTGATAGAGTTGCAGGATTAGGAATGTTATCTGTAATGGGAGCAATGTTTGCATTAATGAATAATGACTATTTTAAAGATTTTTGGTTTAAAGATACATATCTCGACCGTACATCTGTAAAAGGAGTTATTAAAGACGTTGCTGAAAAAGTAACTAATGAAAACATCAACAAAGGAGTTGTTTCTCCCAAAGCTGCTGCAAATTGGGTAATAAAAACTAAAAACCAAATTCAGCAACGAATATCCAAAATGAAACCTGGAGATATTTTATATGACAGTTTCAATGAAGGCTCTGAAGAAGTAATGGAAGAGTTTTCATCCGACATAATAAAAGGATTTTATTCAGCTTTAAACGCACTGGGTATTATTGATGAGGATAAACAACTCGATTTTGGTATAAGTACAGAAGAAGCGTTTGCACGTTATACTTCTGCATTTATGGGAGGTGCTATTGGTGGTGCTGTATTTAGTTTACATGAAAAATGAGATTCAAGAATTAATTCTATAAATGATGAGGCAATTCAAAAACCTAATGATTCTCTACAAGAAATTATATACTTAATAAGAAATGGCAAAACCTCTGATTTAAAAAGAGAATTAACAAGATTACGTGATAAAGGAGCTCTTGGAAGTAGAAATCTTTCGGGTAAATCGTTTGAACTTGTTAAAGAGCCTGACGGATATAAAATTAATTACGAATCTGCAAAAGAAGGAGAATCTCAGAACGATGTTATTTATAACCAAATTAATAGTTACATCGATCGGATTGATAGTATTATCAATGAAGAGGGACTAAACATTTCTGATGAAGAGTTACAAGCATTATCAGCTATGACTGGTATTAATGTAACTGAAAATTTAGCTAAGAATATTCAGAGAGAAAGCCTTAAAAATCAGTTAATTGAAACTGGAGTTTATAGTAAAATATTCTCTGATTGGAATGATCTTACAGAAGATATCTTAAAAACTAAAGTAGCTTTAGAATCTAAGATTACTCCTACTGAACTTGAGCCTAAAACTCCTAAAGATGTGGATAACAAAATAGCAGCAGCTCAAAATGATGTAGAATTTCAAAGACTAAAAGCAAAACTTGATGATTTAAGAGCAAGACGTGATAAAATAGTCTCTGGAGAACTTAATGACTATTATTTTGGGCAAGCAAGATTTGCAGCTACTCCTGCATTAGCAACTGCTTTTGTTGATGACTTAGGTATTCATAATTTTACCAAAGTTCGATATCAGAAAGACTTCGATCAATTAACATCTGATGAAAAAGTTGTGATTAAAGAAGAATATGAAAAATATTCTAAATCAACTGAGAAAACAAAGGTGTTTGCTGCGTATGATTTATTTAATAGTCTAAATGAATCTATTGCACAAGATTTAGTAGCTGTATCTCAAAAAACTGTAGACTTAAGTAAAGCTTATGCTCCAGGTGAAACTATTCAAACTAATCGTATTAAAAACATTGATAAAGAAATTGCTAATCTAAAGGCACAAATAGATGAAGCTATTTCTAAACTTCCCGAAGGAGTTGAAATTAATGAAGAAGTATCTGAACTTCAAACTAAATTACAATTAACTGAAAACTACAAAGATTTCTTAGTTAAAAGACATGAATTTGGATTAACTCAGGAGCTGAGTGAAGAAGGTAGAAAAGTATTAGCTAGACCAGATACATTTATAGCTGATAATGAAGCTGCCTTAAATACATATGCAAATAGCTATATTGACTTCTTAAACTATTTAAAGACCAATTCTTTATATACTGATGTAACAGATGTAGACCTTGTTGCATTAATGAAGAGTTATTTTTATGTAAATGGATTTACTGAAGGAATTGCTGCAGCTAATTGAGAAAAAGCTATTAATACATATATAGAAAGAACAGAAGGTGATAGTGTAGGCTATGAGTCAATGACTCTTGGAATTGCAAATGACTTAGCTGTTTTTCAAGATATTGTATCAAAAGGAGATATAAATCAAATTAAAACTGCATATCAAAATCTTTTACAAAGTGATGGATTAGTAAATTTATCAGACTTTTTAGGACAAAGTGCAGATGAAATATTAGCTGGAATTATTCCGAGAATATCTGGAAGAACGTTTATTGATTTTATTAATGAGGTTTCAGATCTTAAATCTGAAATTAAGGTATCCCCTGCATATGAGTTATTAGAAAAATTTGCAGTATCTACTAATGGAATTAGTCAAAATATTGTTAATTTGATTGTAAAAGAGTATAATAGTTACCTTAATAGTGATTCATTAGAGGATTATATTATTAATAATAAGGATGCTTTAACTAGACTTAAAGAAACCAGTAGATTTATTGATATTTTAAATTCTCTTGTTATTGCTTCTATAGATGGAGGATATAACACTCAAATTAATAAGTTCAAGAAAAAATTAGCTAAAGATCTACTTGCAGAAATTGATACAGAAACTGCCGTTAATATGTCTTCAGATCTTAAAGCAATTAAGGTTAGACTTGATACATTAATAAATATTGCAGAAAATAATAATGCACAAAAAATTAGAGAACAGAAAGATATTGCTATTAATATGAGACAGAGATTTACAAATCTGTTACTTAATAATGAAAATTCTGTAATCAAAGATAAGTTTGCATCATTATTTAACTTAGATCTTAACCAATTAATTGCTGAATCAGATTTTCCATCAGGAGAAATTAAGGAGAGTAATTTTAAAGAATTTGAAGAGGCTTCTATTAGATTAGAAACCAAAATCTATCAACTTATAGATGATCAAAAATTATCTAATAGCGAAATAGTTGACCGCATCACTTCACTATTCGAACCAACTTCTTTAATTACAGCAAGACCTACTAAGCTTGCTAGAGATACTGAAGCGATTACTGATTATGATCAGGCAGTTTATTTATTGTCTTTAATTGCATATCCTTCTGCAAATTTCTATAACAACTTAAAAACTGTTATTACTGATGAATCATTTAATAAAGCTCCAATTTTTTCTCAAGAATATGCAATTAGATTAATACACGCAACATCTGAAAGAAAAGATTTATTTAATGAATTTGTTAAATATTTATCTGCAAAAGCAAAAGCTACATCAGATGATAGCTATATACAGAATAAAAGTCAGTTATTAAACTTTATTGCAACATTTGGAGGAGCAGGTACAGGTAAAACACAAGGTGTAGCTTATGTGCTACGTAAAATGATGCCTGCATATAAAATTGTAACTGTAGCTCCAACAAGAAAACAAACAGATCGATTATCTGCAGCAATTGAGCATGACGGTTTATCATATACGAAAGCAGAATTAATTGAACAGATTCTGGGAAAACAAATTTCTGAATCAGATATTAATAAAATTGTTGGAAGTGATGAAATACCTACATATACTCTTAAGGATTTAAAATTAAATCCAGCTACAATGTTTGCAGAAACTGAGAATAGAATCATATTTATTGATGAAATTAGTCAGTTTTCTAAAATTGATCTTGAATTAATTACAAGATGGGCAAATAAAAATAATATCTTAATTGTTGGATTAGGAGATTATAAACAAAATTCAGCTTATATTTTCTATGAAAATGCAAGAAGAAATTTAGGAATTGAGGATACTTATTTTACACGTACTCCAAATTTAACTGCTCCATTACGTCCAAATAATATTGCAAAATATGATAACTATACTATTTTAAATAGCATATTAGATCAAACTTGAGATAAATACTATGATAATCCAAGTATGCTTGAAAGTGAGATCGATTTATTAACGAAACAGATATTATCTGAAAATAGTATTAAACTTAAATATTTTGAAACTACTGAAACGTTTGGTGGGGAGAAATTTATTAATAGTTCAGATGAAGTACCTAAAATAGTAGAAAAGTTATCTAAACTATCTAATGATATTGCAATTATAACTGATAATCCTGCTAAATATACTGCTATTAATAATGTTAAAGTAGTAGGATTAGATAGTGTCCAAGGTGATGAATTTGAATTTGCAATCATAGACAAGAGTTGGAAAGATACGAGTGGAAAACACTATTTAACTCTTAAGGATTTATATACATTAACTCAACGTTCTACAAAAGGTACAATTATTGTAGATAACGGGATTAGTCTAGATTTAAAGTTAAACACAATTAATGATATGACTAGTGCAGGAAGTATTGAAGTATCTCCTGAACAAATTAGTGATTTCAAAGACTGAAGAACTAAGTTATTAGAGAATAGTCCTGAATCTATTGATTATGAAGAAGTAAATCCAAATCCAATTGTAGCTGAACCTGTTATACCAACTTCAGAACAAAATATTAAGCCAAGAGTAGAACCTACACCAGAAGCAGAAATAGTTAGTGAATCTCCTAAGGAACCAGTTAGACAAGCTTCTGTAGAACCAGAGACTAAAAATACTGTAGCTGAAGCACAAAGCAAACAAACATTCAATAGTAATACTGGAGAACAACCTCCTGTTACAGATCAAAATCTAGTACATGCTCCTAATGTTGAACAATCTGTTACTCCTCCTGTAGATATACTTGAAGAAGTTCCTCAGAATATAGGAATAACAGATAATCCTTTAAATATTTCTAAATGGAATGATATTGCAGATTTCTATTTAAATAATTTATGAAATTATGATCAAGCTACAGAATCTTCTTTATTTAATATATTAGGAATAAAAGGTAAACTTGCAGCTCCTAAATATATTAGAGCTTTAAATTTAATTGCTGCTTATTTTAAATATGGATATTATAAAAATCCAAGAGAAATTGTACGATTAGGACAAGCTTTAAATAAAGATAGAGCTATGGGTCGTGCTTTTAGTGAACTAGAAACTGCACTAAAAACTAAACCTATTTTTGAAGTAGTTCCATATGATAATGGGCGAAGAGGATTATTAGTAGCAAAAATTCAGATAAAAGATAAAACAGCACAAATTCCTCTATTGTTTACAACTCCAAGATTTGGAATATATACAGGAGATTTTACAATTGGAAGTTATGCTAAGTTTACAAGAGAAGGAGAGTTAACAACTGTTGATGTATCTAACTTTAATACAAGTGCCTTAAATAAAGGAGGTTTATTCTCTTCTTACGGAAAATTAGTATCTTTAGTAGTACGTAAGTCAGATTGGCAGGATCATATTAAATGAGTAGGAAACACATTTGAAGCAGATTCAAGAAACTATGCATTTATGTATCAGAATAGAGGAAATACATTTATGTTATTCTCTGCTGATCCATTAGTTAGTCAAAAGGAATTTGAAGCTCACTTAAAAGCACAAGTAGCAGAAGACGGAACTATTTTAAATACTGTTCAAAATGATCCTAGAATTCGATTAATAGGAATAAATAGTGTTGCTTCTTTAGATAATATAATTCATACTGCAATTAATAATGTTAATTTATTTAATGCACAAAGAAAAGCAGGAGACAAAAATGTTAAAGTTAGAAATAATCTTAACAGAGAAAGAGCTGGACAATTGATTTCACTTGCATATTTCTCTCCTTATAAGAGTACTATATTATTTAGATTAGGAGCATTATTAAATACACAATCAGGATATACTAATGCTATTAGAGTTACTTATGAAGATAAAGTAACTCAAGCTGATAGAGGAAACGTTACTGAAAGAATAGTAACTATGGAGAATGGACAATATGTTGTTAATGGAAAAACTTATTTTGATTTTGATTCTTTACTAAATAATGAGTTTGGATCTTTCGATTCTAATCAAATGTTAATGCAAACAGGTTACATTAGTAGAGTTGGTAAATTTGAATTTAATGATCCATCATTTATGATATATAATATCTTTGCAGACTTTGTTGGAAAAACTGAAAAACTTCAAGAACATATTGAAAACAATCCAAACTTTAAGCAAGGTATTTATGTATTTGATAATATAGTTAAAGTAGTTCCAGGATCTCAATTCTACTATGAAGTTGATACTGCAAATAAACTATATTCTACAAATGCTTCTAATTTAATAGGAAACGATTTTATTATAGATTATGACAAGATTCAAGTTAATCCTGAAAGAGCTATTCAAGAGGATTTACAACGTCAAAAGATTAATAAAATTAATGAGGCGTTTAAACAGTTTGGAGTAAACAAACAAATTACAAATATAGACTTATTAGAATCAACAGTTAATGATGTTAATAATGAAATATTAAATAAAGTTACTACTCCAAATTATACAATAATTCAAATTGTTGGAGACTCTAATAATCCTGAAATTGTAATGAAGGAAATAAAGGATGATCTTACTCCTATGCTTAAGAATTTGTTTAAACAAGCTTATGGAGAGAATCCAGATGATGTTACAATTATCTCTAGAAATAATTTGAAATTTGTACCATTTTTAGTATCTTTGAACAATAATTCAAAGAATTTTGTACTTGAAAATAAAGATGGAGTTTACTCAATTAGAGAGTTTAATACAATGAATGAATATATAGAACTTAGAGATTATTTAAATTCTGCAAAAGATTTATATAAATCAAGTCCTAATATTTTAATGTACCTTAAAGCTCTAATGCAAAATACAGAAGTAACTGAAACTATAGCAAGTACATATTATAACGAAGTTAGTACAAATGAAACTCTCAACGAGTTAAGAGAAAATGTACAGAAATACTTAATAGCAAAATTAGAAAATAATGAGTGTTAAATGTGGATATTCTTCAGCATATTATCCATTACTGAAGAACTTACTTAGAGGTGATTCACCAGATTTAAATGCGTTTAAAGTGTTCATAAATGAGCATTTTACAAATCCAGATGAGGTGTTTAATATGTTTGTGAGTGGAGTCTATACAGACTCCGCTCCAACACCTGTATCTGAACCTAAAAAGATTAGTAGTAGATTAGGTATTGAACTTCCTCCCGAAGGATCTTCACCTCAACAATATTATATTGATAATTCAAGACAATATAATAAAATGATTGACGATACAGCAAAAAAGATTATTTCTATGTCTGTATTTGATATTAATTCTGATTCTTTTATAGATGCAAATGCTACTTTAGGAAGTTATTCCAATTTAAATACTGGAATTTTTAAATATAAACAAGAACTTTTATCTATTATTAGTGAGTTCATGGGAAAACCTCTAACTCCTATTAGCATTGACTCAGAACCTAAATCTATTATTAATGTATTTGAAGATACTATAAAAGAATATGAAGCCTACATTAAAAATGCAGGACTTACTCAAGATCAAAAATATTTTAATGCATATAATGCATATGTAACATTAAAAACTTTTGATGATATATTGAGATTATATACTCCATTTATTTCTATTAAACCAGAATATAAAAATAGTTCAACTTATGCTGTAGGACGTTATAATTATGATGGTCCGAATGTTACACACTATACTGGTTTTAGTAATAATGAATTTATGGGAGCTGAAGAATCCGTCAGTGACCTCGCAAAAATTTTACTTTCATATTTTCCTGAAGTTAATGAAGATGGTGTTATTATAGAAAATACAGCTATTACCTTATCTGGATTTAATTCAGCTATGGGTAAAGTAAAATTATTTATGGAGGAAAGTGTTGACCCTGAAATAGTTGATGAAATAGCTAAAGAGGGCAATATGGATATGAGTAAAATTATTGGAAAATATTTAAATGCACTAGCAACTAAATCTGTAGCACCAGAACATACAACTTACTTACAAAATAAGTTAAGAGGTATTGCTAAGTTTATCTATTCAGATAAAATGGCTACTCCAATTAAACAAATGTATACACATCTAATGAATAAGACAGTATTGTCAAGTTATATTAGTTATGGTAAAGATAACTTAACTGGAGAATTAACTGGTAAGAATTTAACTGATAGACCTGTACAAATACAGAGATATTTTCTTACAGATATTATTAAAGCTGCAAGTACTTACTGAATTGATAATAAAACTAACTTCCAAAATAAGTTAGGAAAATATGATATTAATATTATTGGAACTAATATTAGTATTACAGAAGGCAGTAATACTTTAAATTTAAAATATAATCCTGATACTGGAGAAATTAATTCTGCAGGAATAATATCTGATACTTTAATGGACGATTTACTTATGGATTTTGCTTCATTTTTAGTAGCAGATGATTTTAATCAAGTTGCAAAACAAGTGTTCCCAAGAGAAAAAAATGTAAATAAAATTACATTATTAACTCCAATATTAGGTAGTATTTTATATAGTGCTAACTCAGGTCAAATTATTGATATAGGCAAAAATGGTTTCTTTGGACAAGCAAATGATTTGGCAAAAGTCTTAAGTGTTACTAATGGTTCTGATACAATTAATGTTATTAAGAATGCAGAAGGTAACAATTTACCATTATATCAAATGGTTTGTTTAGCATATTCTCATAAGAAAATGAGTCAATATTTACATGATGAACTTGGATGAGGATCGGATACAGTAATGAGTGATAATGCTGTATTTAATAATATTTCACGTATTAAAAATCCAAAGATTCGAGCAGAAGTAACTATTGGAGATTATACTAAACAATCGAGTAATCTTACTGAAGATGAAGTAATGCACCTTGCAATAGTATATGATTTCTTTGAAGGATTAACTTCAAGTAAATCTGTTTCTGAGCAGGGTGGAAAGGTAAATGGAGTAATTGGATTGCAATCAACAGTTTATTCAGATAAAAATAAACATTTTGTAATGCAATTTGATTTAAGTCAGAACTGAGATTTTAAAGATTTAGGTTCAATTAACTTTAAGGAGGTTTTAGAGAAATATTATTCTAGTAAGAATGTATCTGATTTAGAACCTATTATGAATATTTGATTTAAAACAAATCAAAGTCAATATACGAACTTAATTAATAAAATCTTAAATGACTATACTCAAGCGATAGGTAAAGAATTTAAGACTATAAGTGATCTAAAAGAATATATTGCAAAAACAAAACTTGCAGATATTAAGCAAAAATTTAGAGACAATGGATTAGAATTTATTGAAGAAATTCATATATCTAAAGATCCATATACTAAGAAAAATGTCTTTAATGAAACCCTTGAAAATCTTTATAATATCTTTAGTGAAAGAAATCAATTTAATGAGTTTATTAATTATCAATTAAACAGATTTCTTGAAGATAGTTCAAAAGCTTGAGAGAGTATATCTTCTGACAAAAATGTATATAAGGCATTTTCTGCTAGAAAATGAAGTAACTGAATTTCTGAAAGAACTATTGAAACTGTTGATGAAAATGATGAGCCAATATCATATACAGTTCCTTATGTAACAATACATGATAAGGATGGTAAATTAAATCCTATGCTTTATTCGTATTTCATTATGGATTCATTTTTAAGTAATGAATATAATAAAATGATGGTTGGAGGAGTTTACGCTCACCCAAATAAGAATAAAGAGGTTTCTGCAACAGAAGGATATCTTGAACATAGTTTTGCAAGCAGATGAATTTCTCAGGTAAAACGTATGGTTATTTATGGAGCTACTCATCATTCCTTTGCACAAGGATTAAAAAATGGAGTTGCTCCAAAAGTTAAAATGGCTGTAGTTGGAGATATTGGAGCTGCTGTACAAAATATTTCTGGTATGACTGATAGTGTTGATTCTATGGACGGATCTGGATTTACAAGTCCGTATTTTTCTAGACAACAAAATGTATCACTAATTGATGCTAAAGTAGGTAGAAATAAAAAGACTATTTTAGCAGATATGAATGGAGAATATGGTTTACCTAAATTATTAAAGTGAGCAGAATATGAGATTACAAATGCTAATAGGCGTACATCATGGGGATCAGATATCAAGTTAGAAAATATGTTTAGAAAAATGCATAATTTACTATTTGATCCTAGTGTAACAATCGTTTATGACAAAGTATTTGATAATCTCTTCTATAGAGAACCTGATAACCAAACTTATTGGAAAATAAATCATGTAGTTATTAATAATAATGTAGCTCAAGTAGAACGTATTGAAACCGATATATTTGGTAATATAATTGGAGAAAATAGTATACTCGATACAGATATTAAAATTAGTAGTATATATGATTTAGATCAAATATTTGGTGGAGCATGATCAATGGAATACAATGATACCATGAAACAATTATATTGATCAGAAAATAATTTAGATGTTGTTAATGATATTATTAATGATAATAATCTAAAAGACTATATGATTGGGTATCTTGTAAATAAGTCTGCTATCAAAGTAGGAGCTTCTAATGTTAATGGTGATGATATTTGAACTAATGATTCTGATT